>PVBE010592377.1_pt1 | contig 130454 bp, 113 predicted proteins | sample 1631181 | NCBI WGS metagenome assembly PVBE01 (sample SAMN08397723, study PRJNA350692) | Marine metagenome, whole genome shotgun sequencing project. | isolation source: water | place: Pacific Ocean | collected 2012-04 | reverse complement strand
GCGCGTCGCACACTGCACAGCGACAACACAGCCCCGCCACGCGTGGCACCACTGGCTCTCTCAGGACTGCCAGACTCCAAACGGACCCAAAGACCTGCTGCAGTTCCAGGACCGACCGCTGTTCCGCGACCACAAGGGACGACCGGTGACCCTCCGCCAGGTCGAAGAGCAGGAGGAGGACCAGGGGGTGGTGCTCTTTGCCGGTGGTGACGAGCGACTCGCTGCGGCCCTCGACCAGGAGGAGGTCTTCCAGCTGGAGAACATCCAATCCACTCGCGACCTTCTCCTCGCTGCGTGGCGCTCGCCCTTCTTCGCCTTCCTGGATCCGAGCCGCAGACTGGCTTCTGCCCAGGAGATCTATGTGCTCCCGGACATCGTCGAACCAGGGCGACTTCAGCACACCGAGCGCCTGCTCGTGCAGCGCATCATCGAGCTGCTGCGGGAGGCTGTCGGCCGCCGGTTGACCCTCAAGATCGGAGACTTCGGTGGCCCGGAGCTGGGTCGAAACCAACCGCTCGTGCTGGAGGGACCACCCGACGGCCGAGTCTTCCAGCGCTCTGAGGCCTCCTGGCTGCGAATACCCGCCTTCCTCCGTGCGCGCTGCCTGCTCGTGAACCACCACCATCCCTTCTTCCTCCTCCAGGCCGCTTCGGCGGCGGAAGACCTGGAGCTCGCCGCGTTCGGCCTGGCCCAGGCCCTGCTGTACACCGAGGACGCCGAGGGCGACCGCGTCTACATCAAGCTCGTCGAGGCGGCCTCATGAAGGCTGCTGGGCACCCGCTGCAGGCACACTGATGTCACAGCTCGACGACCTCATCAGCCGAAGTCGAGATCCGGGCGCCTTCATCGAGCGCAAACGCTTCACGCTCTCCCGGGCCAAGGCCATCGAGAAGCAGCGGGAGTACGCCCTGCGCCATCCGCAGCAGTACATCCTGGAGCTGGTGCAAGCCGCCGTGCTGTCGGGTGCGACCTACATCGCCATCGACATCTCCGACGACACGGTGCTCATCGCCTTCATCGGCGCGAGGCTCCTGCAGAAGAACCAACTCGAGAACATCTTCGACTACCTCTTCGCGGACCGAGCCGATGCAAAGCACCGCCACCTGGTGCAGCTGGCCATCGGCATCAACGCGATGTTGCAGCGCAAGCCAAAGTCCATTCGCATCGAGAGCGGGGACGGAAGCATCGAGAACGCCGTCCGTATGGACCTCGATGCAACAGGAGCGGGCACCGTCGGCGTGCCCAGCGATCCCATCAACGGCACCTACTTGATGATGGAAAAGCCCGGTGGTTGGTTCCGACGCTTCCAGAACGTGCAGCTGCACCCCGAGGTGGCACTGGTCGAAGAGCGCTGTCTCTACAGCCCCGTTCCGCTCATCCTCAACGGCCGAGCTCCCTTCGGCTACACCTCGCGCAAGCGGGTCGAGCTCTTCGGCTGGAAGCACCAACTGCCCTTCCAGATCGGAAACCGCCGAGGGGTGGTAGCGATACCGAAGAAGGCGAAAGAAAAGCCCAGGGGCTTCAAGATCGTCCTGGGAGGAGTATCGATCAGCACCGTGCAGGTTCCCGAGCTCGGCACGGTGCAGGTGACCGACCGCACAGGCACTGCGGTGATGGAGCTCTTCGGCGTGATCTGCGATGACAGCCTGCGCAAGACCGCCGACCAGAGCGACATCGTCCGAGACGCCCGCTTCAACTCCATGCTCCACGCGGTACAGCCCTTCTGCACGGCACTGATCGAGGAGGTCAGCGGACGCGAACATCGTCCTCCTCCACTCCCTCGCCTCAAGCGGGAGGAAGAAGGCAAGAAGGGTCCGGTGCGCTTGCCCCTCCCCTCACCAGTCCCCGTCATCGGACCGGAGCCCGGCCTCACCCTGAAGGAGCTCGGGGAAGAAGCCGCGCGCATGCCAGTGTTCTGGATGGAGCCAGAAAATACAAGCGATCTCAGGCTTTTAGCTGATCCTCTGCGTTTTCCGTTCCGGGTTCTCGTGCTGCAGGAAGGCGAGGCTCGCACCCTGCTGGAGGAGATCCCTCACGCCACGCTTCAGCGGGTAGGTACCGCCGCCGACGTGGACTTCGTGCGGCGGGTGCTCGACCGCGGAATCGAGCTGCATGAGTGCACCGTGGAGTTGAACCGCGGGGAGTTCAAGGGGACCGTGACCCTTCGTCTGCACCTGCGAGGCCCGATGCCTCCCTGGGGAGACGAGTTCGACGAGGACGGACGACAACGCCCCCTCGACTTCGGGGACGAAGACACCCCTGCGTGCTTCGCCCAGAATGGAGCCAGCTTTCTGTGCAGCCGAGTGACGACCCGGCTCCCACACCTCAGCGTGGTGTGGGAGTTTCCCAGCGCCATGCAGATCTCGAACACCGATCTGGCAGCGAAGCTTGGCGAGATCGTGCGGACCGAAGCCTGGAGGCTCCTCGAAGACGCTCCGGACCACCCACATGCCCGGGCCTTGACCGCAGCTCTGCTCGGAGAAAATGCTCGCCCTGCCTTCGCACAGAAAGAGGAGGGCCCCATTCTCAGTCCGGACCTCCCTCCGGAGTGGGGAGCGCTCACGAAGCGCCTGCGTAGCTGGCCACTGGTGGACAGCGACGAAGGACCGATCAGCCTGGATGACTTCATCGCCCTTCAGGGAACGGACCGTTGTATTCGGACAGAAGCCAACGGCTTGAAGACCATGCGGGCCCTGGAGCAGGCCTTTGGCTTTGGCCACCTCCAGACCCAGGATTCTCCACCTCTGGTGATGGCGAGACGGGGCACGCGCTGGGTTCGCGCGGCGAAGGGCGAGCGCCCTGATCTCTTGTGCTGGCTGCGGCTCTGTCTGGGTGAGGACGAACCCGACGAGCGCTGGACCCCCCTGGCCAGCCCGGTACCGACCGTGGGCATCGCTGTCCGACGAAGTCACGAACACGGAGACATCGTGGGCGGGCTTCGAGCACTGTACGAGGAGCTGGACTCCATCGACCTGCGCAACGCTTGGGGACGCCTGGAAGGCGATACCCAGCGCATCCGTACCATGGGCCGCCTCGCGCTTCTGCAGCTGGGCCGTCACCTGGGTGAGGAGTTGATGTTGCGCCCCAGCGACGGTGGGGCGCGCCGGAGCATGGCCGAGCTGCGCACGAGCCACCGCTTTCGTGTGGCACCGCTGAACGGTGTGGAAGTGGTCGAACCGTACACCTGCCTGGCCACCTTCGACGAACTCATGGCGCTGGGGGAGGTGCCGCTGCGCTTCGACGACGCACCGGAGGTCTGGAGCAGCCTGGCCAGCCGCGAGGAGGGAGACGGTTGGCTCATTCGGCAGGAAGTGCGCATCCCCGGCCTGCGTGGATGGCTGGGTCTACGCGTCCCCTTCGATCCCAGCAGCGGCATTCTGGTGCGGGGGAGCGGCGGACGCGTCATCGCCGTGCCGGATCTGGACGAACGCATTCCCTGCCACGGTCTTCTCTGGTTCACCGATGGCCGCCTCAAGCTCGGAGCCACCCAGAAGGAACTGCTGAACCTGGCTGGCCTGCAGCTCTACCAGCAGCTTGCCCAGAACCTGAGCCAGGGCTCGCTGAACCGCGGGCCTCGCGGCCAGGCGGCACAGCACTACGGCGTCCTCTTTGCCTGGTTGTGCTGGCGCGCGGGGATGCAGACCCTGGGCACTGTCATCGAACTGGGCCGCAACATCGTCATGACCAGCAGTGACGGGCAGCGCTGGGGCAGCCTGGAGCTGTGGCTGAAGACCCCGCCCGAGAAGCGTCCCCCCTTGCCCATGTCTCTTCCAGCACTGCTGGGACAAAGCCCGGCTTCGACGACACCGGCAGACGAGTCATCGGCGGAGAGCTTCTATGCCGCGCCATCAGACATGGTGAGCCTACCCCTGCTGACCGAGCGGGCCGAGATGCTCATGCCCAAGGGCTCCTCTGAGCTGCACGTGCAGGTCGTCGACGAGCGCTGGGGGCCACCCGTGCGAATCCAGAAGGCCTACAGCCGAGACGATTTCCTGGTGTTGGTAGTGAATGCACGCCACCCCGTAGCAAGAGCGGCCCTGCAACGGCCCGGTCGCGAGCGCGAGATCATGCTCCTGGAGATCGCCCGGCTGGCGGCGACCTGGAGCGAGGACACCCCCGAGCCTCTGGATCTGCTGCAACTCCAACAGATGTTGCTGGCTCAACGCCTGCGCCTGTGAGCCAGGTCGGCCTCTTCGGCAACGCTCTCGGCAAGGTGGGAAGCCTTGTCACCGACGAGGATCGGACCCTGGCCGCAGAGCTGCCTCCATGGCTTCGTCTGGGTACCTCCTCCTGGTCCTTCCCAGGCTGGGCTGGGGTGCTCTACGACCGAGGAGCTTCACAACAGCTGCTGTCCCGAGAAGGACTCCGACCCTACGCCGAGAACCCTCTCTTCCGGACCGTCGGGGTCGATCGCAGCCACTACCGGCCGCTGACGCCATCGCAGTGGGAGGCCTACGCCGAGCAGGTGCCCGAGGACTTCCGCTTTCTGGTCAAGGCCCACGAGCACTGCACCCTTCACCGCTTTCCCTCACACCCCCGCTACGGGAACTCTCAGGGGCAGGACAACCTGCGCTTTCTGGACCCCGACTACGCCATCGAGGCGGTCGTCGGACCCACCGTCGAGGGACTGAAGAACAAGCTCGGCGTACTGCTCTTCCAGTTTGCCCAGCAGGATCTCAAGCCTCTCGGAGGGCCGCTCGCCTTCTGTGACCGCCTCTACGCCTTCCTCAGCCGGCTACCCGCAGGGAGCGTCTACGCGGTCGAGGTGCGAAACAAGGCGCTCTTGATCCCCCGCTTCTGCGAGGCCCTCGAGGCCAGTGGCACCATGCCCTGCCTGGCGAGTCTGCCGGTGATGCCCGAGCTGGACCACCAGTGGCAGCAGACTCCGGCGCCGGTCGCCCCGGTCCTGGTTGCACGCTGGATGCTCCGCCCGAACCACAGCTACGAGACGGCCTCTCTGGCCTTCCATCCCTACGACTCGATGCGGGAGCCGGACGAGGCCACAAGGGAGACACTGGTTCGTTTGTTGAGGCAGATCCCTGGACGACCCAGCTACCTGATCATTAACAACAAGGCCGAGGGAAGCTCACCCTCATCTGTGCGGGCTCTGGCTCGCGCCATGACGGAGACGCCATGACCCTCGTACTGTTCTTGCTGGCTTGTGGGGAAAAAGAGACCCACGACGACAGCTCACCGATCATCGACACCGAGCCCGACTGGATCCTGCCGGATGGGGGAGTCATCGAACTGACCACCATCGACGGCGTAACGCTGGTCGCGGACTACTACCCGGTCGACGAGGAGGGAGCCGCGGCGGTGGTGCTCCTCCACATGATCCCACCCACCTGGGACCGCACCAGTTGGCCTGGGGAGTTCATCTCCGCACTCAACGCCGAAGGTTGGGCCGTGCTGGTCCCCGACCGTCGTGGAGCAGGAGACAGCGGCGGGCAGGCCCAGGATGCCTACTTGGGACCCAATGGCAAGTACGACGCAGCCGCTTGTATGCAGCGCCTGGCCGACGATGGCTACGGCCCGGTCGCCATCGTCGCAGGCAGCAACGGCACGACCACCACCCTGGACTACACCCTCTGGTCGGAGACGGCCGGGACCGCAGCCGTCTGGCCGGTCGCCCTGGGCTTCATGACCGGCGGAACCTACACCGAGGCTCAGAATTCAATGAGCGATCTCGGTGTGATACCCATGATCTTCACCTACAGCACCGTTGAGCGAGCGTGGTCGGTGGCACAACAGGATCTGGGCCACGACGAGTGGGTCTTCCTCGAGTACGAGGGTGGGGCCCACGGCACGCAGATGTTCGACGCGAAGCCCGAGGTGAAGGACGATCTGGTGGACTTCCTGAAGGACCACCTCTGAACCATCAGCCGGGTGTCATGTTCCGAATCTCGTGATGATCAGGTCCATGCCCTGCTCGTCTCCCCAGCCTCGCAGCGTGCGCACGAGGCCCCCCGTGGCCGCGAAGCGCCGCTGCCGGTACAGGCCCATGCCTTCGGGCGGATCCTCTCTGGACACCAGCGGATCCAGGTGCCTGGACTCTCGCACGTCCTCCGACAGGAGCTCGGTGGAGAGGTGCAGGACAAGCCCTCGTTCCAGACCCTTGGGGGCCCGGGCGGGTCGCGCGATTCCGGGGAACCAGAAGGGACCGACGTGGCAACGCGACACGCGTGTCACCTTGGCCCCGAGACCCAGGGTCAGCTGGGCCGGTAGTGCGAGCAAGGGGGTGCGCGCGTGCCGGGAGCAGAGGTGCAAGACCCCTTCCTCGGCCTGGGCCGTCCCATCCTCAAAGGCCCGGAAGGGGCCGAGCCGCTTGCCGGCTGGACCCGAGACGTCCACGCGCAGACGGGTCCAGAGACCATCCGCACCCAGGTGATCGAAGGTGAGGGTGATGTCGCAGGTTGGGGTCAGGCGCCGAGCCGCCGAGAGCACTCGAGAGCCGGGCATCACGGTGTGCACCCGCAAGAAACGATGCAGCGCCCGACGATCCCGCAATCGCTCACCGAGTTCCTTGTCCAGGGCCATCGCCCGCCGAATCTCATCGTCCAGCGTGTCGGTGCCGTCCTGCCCCTGAAGGGCGACGAGCTGCTCCGCATTCACGCGCCCCAGCCACGGTAGGGCTGGGAGCCCACTGTGGTCGTGCAGCTCAGCCGGCGCCACCACCTGCCCACTCCGGGAAGGCGAGAGGGCGTCCAGGTGATTCAGCTGGTCGGCGAGGGGCATGAAGTCCTCGTTCGGGGCGAGCGCCGAGAGCCCTGATCGGAGCGCTCGAAGGTAGGAGCCAACCCGTTCGGGAGGGAGAATCACAGCGTCTTGTCCACTCCCTCCTCGAGCCACGTCTCGACCTCGGCGTCCGCCGCGTCACGAAGTGCTCGGTCCGCCATCACCCGGGCGCGCTCTCGCGAGACGTCCTCCAGAGTGCTGGTGAGCAGGAGGTTCCGGTTCTCGATCTCGTCGGCAACCCGGGAGGAGAGGTCGGGAAGGACCCGGTTCAGGAGCTGCTGGGTCTGCTCTACGTAGCTCTGGGTGACCTCCATTGCACTGCCGAGCTGAGCGAGGGATTCCTGCAGCTCACCCACGACCACCGGAGCGTCCGCCGCCATCCCCAGAGCCTGGATCTTGCGACCGGCAGCATCGACCGCGCTGCCTGCCTGCATCACGTAGCCAGCCATGCCCTCGTGGAGCTCCATCACCGTGTCGCGCAGAGCACGGGTCGGTTCCAGGCTGTCCTGGGAGAGCTGGGCCGCTGCCCGGAAGAGCTCCATGTTGAGCGACTCCCGGCGCAACAGGAAGGTGAAGGCATCGACCTGTCGAGCCCGCTCCTCCGTGGAGAGATCCCCGGCACCCGCCTCCAGCTTTTCCAGCTCCAGCTCCAGCTTCAACACCCGTTGGGCCGCCGTGCGGTGGTTGCCCATGCTCTCCACCCGGCCTCGATGCAGGAGGTCCACCTGTTCCTGCAGCTCCAGGGCGACCAGCCGAAGCTCGTCGCTGAAGGCGGTGGCCTGGCGCAGCCGCATGCTGGTGAGCTCGTACTGCTTGAGCAAGCCCTCCGCGACGCTCTTTCGGCCCAGGATCGCCTGGCGGCTGGAGAAGCGTCGGACGAGCGCTCCCAGCAGGGAGTCATCGCTCTCGCGCTTCTCCAGATCATCCAGCGTGTGCTGGTGCTCGCGCATCCGACCGAGCTCGCCGTCCAGGGCCTCGCCCAGCTCGCGCTGGGTGGTCACCAGCTCCTCGACCTTGCCCAGGGCCTTTTCCTGGCGCTTGTGGATCTCCTCACGCCGAGTATTGAGCTCGGACTCGGTGGGAGTCTCCCCCCGATACTGAGGCAACCGTTCCAGGACCTTCTTCACGCTCTGAAGTTAACCGCCACCCGTGGACCTGCCCCTGCCATGCTGCTCGTCAATCTCGAGCGCCCTGCTGCCGGGAGGGGACAGAGCGCTCGCCGCGCCCGATGCGGCGGGTGCCCCAGGCCTTCTTTCCTGCCCAATGCCAGCCCTGGACGATCCCGAGGGTGCCGCTCTCCCGGAGAGCCTGCCCCCGGTCATCGACGCACACGTCCACCTCTTTCCGGAAGGCATCTTCAGAGCGCTCTGGCGCTGGTTCGACCAGCACGGGTGGCCCATTCGCTACAAGCTGCTCGCAGGGCAGGTGATCGACTTCCAGCTCCGACGCGGTGTCGAACACCTCATCGGGCTTCATTACGCACACAAGCCCGGCATCGCGCGAGGCCTCAATCGCTTCATGGCGGGGATCGCCCACCCCCTCGTCACGACCGTCGCGACGGTTCATCCCGACGATCCCGATGCGGCCGACATCTTGCGCGAAGGCTTCGCGATGGGGCTGAGGGGCGTCAAGCTGCACTGTCACGTGCAGAGCTTCGCGCCCGATGATGCACGCCTCGAATCGATCTACCAGCTGTGTGAGGAGCGCTCTCAGGTGCTGGTCATGCACGCCGGCCGGGAGCCCAAGAGCCCAGCCTATCCGGTGGACCCCTACACCATCTGCGGAGCGGAGCGGGTGGACGCTGTCCTGCGCGCCTACCCCCGCCTGAAGCTCTGCGTGCCACACCTGGGTGCTGACGAGTTCGCTGCCTACGCCCGACTGACCGAGCAGCACGACACCCTGTGGCTGGACACCACGATGCTCGCCGCGGACTACTTCCCTGCACCTCCCCTCGATCGCTTGCTGCAGGTACGTCGGGACCGACTTCTCTTCGGCACCGACTTCCCGAACATCCCCTATGCCTGGGACCGCGAGATCAAGCTGCTGATGGCACAGCGGCTTCCCGAGAAGGACCTGGCGGCGCTGCTGGGCGGCAACGCCCGAGCGCTGTGGGCGCTGCCGGAGCTCCATTGATCCCCCTTCTTCTGGCCTGCAAGGCTCCCTACCCGGCCGAATCGTTGGGGGAGGGGTGGAGCGTGCAAGCCCTGGAGGTGAGCGCCGGGCTGAGCGGGCTCACCGTCGATGGGGAGGGTCGACTGTGGTCCGTCTCCGAAGATCCAGCCGCCCTGGTCCGCCTCGAAGACGATCATCGAATACCCCTGGATCTGCCGGCCGAGCCCGAGTCCATCGCCTGGAGCCCCGAGGGCTTCTGGTTGGGAACCGAGCGCGACGTGAAGCGAAGCCACGACCTCGTCCTGCTCGTCTCTCCTCAGGGTGAGGTGCTTCGCACGCTCAGCTACACCTACGAGGGCGTCACCCCACAGCCCAACCACGGTCTGGAAGGACTCTGTCTCCGAGGCGACACCCTGATCGTCGCCGGCGAAGACGCCCGACCCGGTCGAGACGCTCCCCTCGCCATGGCCAGCAAGCGCGAGGAGCCCTGGCGCACGGGCTGGCTCCGCCTGCACAGCGCGACGGGCAAGGTCAGCGGACTGGCCTGCACCGAGACGGAGATCTTCGCCATCGAGCGACACTACGGTGTCCTTCACCTGCTTCAAGCTCCCTTCCAGGATCTCCAGGCCTCCCGCCGCATCGACGTGCCGAACCAGGTCCGGGGCTCGAAGGTGAACTACGAAGGCCTGGTCGTCATCGACGGGAAGGCTCTGCTCCTGTCGGACAACCAGGGGGCCACGGTCGAAGGGCCCACCATCCTGACCACCCTTGAGCTTCCTTCACGCTAGCCCCTCAGAACTGCTTGTGGACCTCCTCCACACGAAACTCCGGTGACGGGCCTGCTCGACCGGGACGACCATTTCGTCCCCAGTGCCCGTCCGAACCATTGCTTCCGTCGGGGCTACCACTGCCACCCCAGCCTCCCTGGCCTCCGTCTCCTGCGGCTCCCGGTGCGCCACCTGCGTTGCGTACGCTCACCAGGTGCTCGTAGCGCTCCATGCTCGGGTCCATGACGACGAGCGCAGAACCACCGTCACCGCCATCACCACCGTCGCCACCGTCACCACCGTCTTCCCCGTCCTCACCCCATCCCATGTCTCCGTCCTCGTCCTCCTCGCCGTCGTCCCCGTCGTCCCCGTCGTGACCGTCCTCACCCGATCCTCCGGCACCTCCGCTGACATCCACGATCAGCTCTCCTCCCTTTGGATCGATGAGGAAGTAGAGGTCCTTCCGCTGCTCGGGAGTCGGATAGCCGCTCACCCGTGCCTGAATGAAGTCACGACCACCGGGGCCCTCGACCACGGTGACGTAGGCCTCCGCAGATCCCGCGTGGCCTCCGTGACCGCCGTCGTCCCCATCCCAGCCGCTGTGCGTGAAGAAGCCGTCGTCGATGCTCGCGGAGCCGTGCTGACCCCTGAAGTCCGCCACGAAGGCACAGTCGTAGCGCGCAGTCACCGTGGTGCTGAAGGCGATCTCCGGGCGATCGACGAGAAAGGCCTCCAGCGTGAAGCTCTGCTCGTAGCTCTCGCGGGGGTCGGAGGGCAGCCAGATGGAGCCCCCTTCAAAGCTGCGCTTGTTCATGCGAAGGATCACCTCGCTCCACTTCAGCCCCTCACGACCACGCTTGTCCGTGGAGCGAACCCGCCCATTGCTCTGCTTCACCCGCACGGTCAGGGGAGTATGGATTCCGGGGCACAGGGCTATGCCCTCTTCCGCTCCCGGGATGCGGATGTACTTCACCTTCTTGGCTGAGAAACAACTCAGCAGCACCAACACGGTCACGATTTCTTCCTCACTCGCCGTCTCCACCCCCGCCACAGCTCGTGAGACACCCCGATCAGGCAGAGCAGGTGATGGCATCCCAGCCAGACCCAGCCTCGAAGACCCAGTTGAGGTCCGAAGATGGCCGTCACCCAGATCGCCGAGAGCGCCCAGCTGAGAGCGACCACCACTCCCAGGTCAAGGCGCCGTCTTCCGCTCAAAGAGGTGGTTTCCAACGGACTTGTTCCAGTTGCTCACGGCAAGGTCCCGCGGAGCGGGTGCACGGAGCACAATGGTACCGGCCGGGCCGCTCACGTGTCTCCCATCCCAACACGCGCCATCGGGTAGTTCAATGATCTCAGATCCTTGAGGAGCACGAATCAAGCCGCCTTCACCGATCATCTCGACGCGCTCTTCGTGGCTGTCGTCCAGGTCCGACCAGGCCAGGGCCTCCGCCACGCCCTCGCTGTCGGTGCTCCACGAGGCGACGGTCTCCAAGCCACCGTCGTTGCCGTACATGCGGAGCACATCTCCGTTGAAGTCGTTGATGCCCCAGGCCCCAGCCACGAGATCCAGGTCACCGTCCCCATCGACATCTTCCAGGCTGAGAGCGCTCTGGTAGCGCACCTCGTCCTCCGACTCCCAGCAGCGCTTGAAGTCGGGCCCGCAGTACACGCTGATGGTGCCGGCGCCGCCCAGCTGGAGGTTGTCGCTGATCACCAGGTCATCGTCACCGTCGCCGTCCACGTCTCCAAAGTCCAGGCTGTTGCCCTCGAAGCGCTCGAACAAGCCGCTCGCGGACCACCACGGGGTGAGCACGCCAGCCTCGTAGCGATGGATGGTGTGAGCCGCGTCGATGTTGGCGCTGGCGAGATCCAAGCGCCCGTCCGCGTCGGCATCAAAGAAGCCGACGTCCATGCTGTGATCTCGGCACCTGTCCACTCCAGGGTGAAGTCGGCGCTCCCATCGTTGAGCCACAGGCGGTTTCCCCCCGGGTCGTTGTGGTACGGCTCGCCCACCGCGGCGGCCAGGTCCAGGTCACCGTCACCGTCGATGTCACCCAGGGCGCAGGAGAAGCTGTGGAAGCCACTCTCTTCCCACGCGAGGACCAGCGCTCCGCCGTCGTTGAGCCAGACCTCCACCCCACCGGGCTCGCTGAAACCCGCGTCCCCCAGGAAGCGCGAGACCGCCACATCGGGGTCTCCATCCCCATCCAGGTCCCCGATGGACAGGTGCCCGTAGTAGTGCTTGCTCTCGGAGAGCCAAACCGCGGTCGTGCTCAGGGCCCCATCGGCATTCTCGTAGAGGGCGAGCGGACCCTTCTGGATGTCGTTGCCGTAGGCCACCAGGAGATCCCGATCTCCATCTCCGTCGAAATCCGCAAAGCCCGCGCCCGTGGCGTAGCCTTCCTCCTTGCTCTCCCAGGAAGCCGTCCGGGACAGCGGTGGCCATCCGTCCCCCCAGCCCGTGTCCTCCGAGTGGTGGCTGTCCTCGCTGTGCTTGGGCAGAAGCGTTGAATCATCAACGGGCGCATTGCAGGCGAGCAAGGAAAGGAGCATGGTGATGCCGTGCATCGTAGCCTTCTCGTCGGCCGGGACGCTGCGGGCCTGAGCGTCGATCGTTTCCTGGCTGACCGGCTGACCGGTTGGAACCTGGCGAGAGCGCGGTGGGCGATCCGTAACGAGCGGGTCATCTCCGACCGGCGCAACCTGCAGCCCCACAGCCTGCTGGTGGCGGGCGAGGAGCTGACGGTGCTGCCCCCACCCGAAGCGCGCGCCCGACCACCCATGCCCGCGCTCCCTGCGGTTCTGCACGAAGACGAGGACTGCCTGGCTGTCGACAAGCCACCGGGATTGTTGATGCATCCCACCGGAAGGACCTTCTCCTGGGGACTCATCAACGTGCTTCGCCACCACTACCCTCAGGACGAGATCCACCTGGCCCATCGCCTGGACCAATACACCAGCGGGGTCTGCCTGCTGGCTCGAAACGCTGTGGCGAACCAGCGCCTGAAGGCGGACTTCAAGGAACGCCGGGTGCGCAAGACCTACTGGGCGATCGTACGAGGCCGGCCCGACTGGGAGCTTCAGTGCATCGAGGCGCCCATCGGCGAGGACGAAAACAGCCCCATCCGGATCAAGATGGGCGTGGTTCCCGGTGGGCAGGCCGCCCTCACACGGGTTCGGGTACTCCAGCGCTTTCGCGAGCTCAGCCTGGTGAGCTGCCGACCGGAGACGGGTCGCACGCACCAACTGCGGGTACACCTGGAGCACGTGGGGCACCCCATCCTGGGCGACCGGATCTACGGCCAGGATCCAGACCTCTTCCTGGGCCTGTGGGAGGGCCGCTTCGTCCCCCAACTCCGAGAGCGCCTGGGCCACCCACGGCACTGCCTGCATGCCAGGGCCCTGCACGTCGGAGAGCTGTCTGTACGGGCGCCGATGCCTTCAGACATGGCCCGAGTCCTTCAGCGAGCATGAGCCCGCTCAGGCGGGCTTCTTGAGCTCCTGTGCCGCTGTGACCCACTCGGTACGAGAGAGGCGGCGCTCGGCCACCGGCATCTCCCGCTGGTCGGTATCGACAGCGTCGAGCACCAGCCGCGCACCCAGCTGAGCCACCATGTCCCGGTTCTCCGCCTCGGGCGGAAGGCTGGCCAGCGCCCTGGACTGGGCTTCGTCCAGAGTCACCTCTCCGTCCTGGTCGAGATCCGTGCCTTCAAAGCTGACCGCTGCTGCGTCCTCCAGCTGCTCGGGGCTCGCCTCTTCCCCAAGATCCGGAGCCATGGCGCCCAGGATCTCGCTTCGGAAGGCCTGAAATTCATCCCACGTGACCGTCCCATCACCGACCGTATCGAGCCGCTCCATCAGCGCGTCGGCGGCGCCGTCGAGCTTCATCCAGCGGAACCACTCCCCCTCGGCCAACTGCAGCTTCTGGTCGATGTACGCCCGCAGCTGCGCCCGATCGAAGGCCATGTCTCCCGTATCCGTGGCGCTGTCCGACACCCCCAGGATGCGGTTGAAGGTTCGTCCGAGGGGTCCCTGGCCCGGCCGTCGAGAATGCTGCGGCATGCTCTGACCATAGAGTGGTCACCGCGCCTGCCGAATTACCGGGCGATGACAACGACCAGGGGCACGGTGAGCAAGACGCTTCCGACGACGACCATGACCGGTCCGGCCCACCGGTACTGCTGAGACCAGGGAACAAGGCGGTCCCCGAGGAAGGTCGCGACGACCGCACCGCCCAGCAGACCTCCGACGTGCGCGGCATTGTCGATGCCAGGAATGGCCACGCCGATGACCAGGTTGAGCAGCACCCAGGGCAACAGACCCCGCCCAAGCACACGCCTCATGTGGGAGGGCAGCTCGCGACCATGCAACAGGCCGAAGGCCACCCCCGCGCCCAACAGGCCAAAGATGGCTCCCGACGCGCCCACGCTGAGCGATCCCCCGAAGAAGTGTCCGGCCAGGCTTCCGCTCAGCCCGGAGAGGCTGAAGATGAAGAGCACCCGGGCGGGCCCATACACGGCCTCCAGGAGCCGGCCCAGACCATAGAGCGCCAGCATGTTGAGAGCGATGTGCAGCAGGTCTCCGTGCAGGAACACGCAGCTCATCAGGCGCCAGAGCTCCCCCTGGGCGACGAGCCCGTGGTCCCGAGCACCCCAGACCAACAAGGTGGCCGGCTCGCGGGCCGCCAGCAGGGCGCCCTGATCCAAGCCCGTGAGCACGTGAAGGGTCACACAGGCCGCAACCAGCACCGTGGTCAGCGGAGGGAGGAGGCGTAGACCGGCCCTGTAGGCGTGGAAGACCTCCTCCCGGACCAGGAAGTCGACCAGGTGGATGGCTTCGAAGGAGGGCGGCAGGTACCGCGGAAGCGCCATGACCATCCGATCATCGCACCTCCAGCACCCTGACCTCCTCGTAAGGCCCCCCAGCAAACCAGAAGGGCATGGTGCCCAGGGTGTCCGCGTGCCAGCCCACGCCCCGCTCCAGGTCCACCAGGCGCAGCGCAGCTCCCCCCGACGATCGCTGACTCTCGAGCTCGATCCAGTTCTCGGGCACGGGACCTGGAGAGGCGTGGGTCGGAACCGCCACACGGGTGCCCGGCGGCAGGCTCTCCTCCGGGCTCCAGAAGCTCCCCCCTCGCTCGCGCATGGCGTGTCGGAAAGACCACTCCCCGGTGAAGCGATCGGCCTCCAGATCAAGAGCCGCGGCCTCCCGTGCATAGGCCAGCTCCGCGTGCACCATCAGCCCAGCAAGCACAAGCTGGCCGGCGGCGGCGAGGAGCAGCCACCGGCGAGGCAGGGCTCCACAGACCACGGCGAGGGGGAGCACCGCCGGAAGCAGGTAGCGGCCGTCTGCATAGTTGTGCACCAGAACCCCCGCGACGGCGGCCAGCGCCCACCAGCCAAAGAGTCCGCCGGTGCGCGCGGCGCGCACGAGTGTGGCAATGCCGCAGCCGGCCAGCAGCGCCAGAAGCAGAACACCACCCAGGCCCTGGTCCTGTTCGACCACCAGGGCCGGGACGACCCCAAGCAGCGCCCAGGGCGAGAGGCCACCAAAGAAGGTTCCGAGACGAAAGAGGATGCCTGTGGCGCGAGAGAGCAGGGGCCCTCGCCCGATCTCGTCCGCCGTGAGGAGCACCTCCAGCAGGTGGAGGCGGCCGTAGTGCACCAGGAGGTAGATCTCCACGGCGCCAAAGACCACTGCGAAAGCACCCAGGGTCGCCAGCGAGCGACGGCGGCCGTGCCCGATCAAGACCGGCAGCAGCACCAGCGCCGGGTACTTCCAGGCGGCCGCAAGGCCCAGGGCAATCCCGGCAAGAATCCTGCGATCTCGAACCCATAGAGCGACACACGCCGTACTCAGCGCGACGGTCGGGAGATCGATTCCCACCGTCATCACCAGAGAAAGCAGCACGATGGGGCAGCTCATGAAGAGCGCTGCGCTGCCCCAAGGGTCCCGGCTGCGTTCGCACAGGTCCCCAGCCGCCAGACCCAGCAAGGCCGCCCACAGGAGCCCAGCTACCCGCAAGCCTCCGGTGAGCTTGACCCACCACAGGTGAAGCGGCGGGTGTGCATAGACGTAGGCATCCTCCGGAACCTGGGCTCCCCACGGTTGCCAGGCTCGGTACCAGTCGTAGGGCTGGGCCCAGGACATCTGCGCCGCGATGTCCAGATAGCTCTCCTCGTCGAGCACCGGACTCGCAGGCATCAGCAGCGCAGCGGCCACAACGCTCAGGAGGGCTAGGACGATCCGGGGACGGAGCACAGGAACGATTGGAACATGCGGTAGCCCTGCTCGATCAGGTCCACCGTGACGTACTCGTCCTTCTGGTGGGCCTGGGAGGACAGCCCTGGACCGAAGTTCACCGCGTCGATGCCGGCCTGAGTGAGCCGGGCCACATCCGTCCAGGCCTGCTTGGGCGCCACCTCCGCGCCACTCAGGGAGAGAAAGCGATCGAAGAGGGGGTTGGCGCGCGTGACCACCCGTCCGCTCGGGCTGGGGTCCAGGAACTCCACTCGGGCACGTCCGGCGACGAAATCCAAGACGTCCTGCTTCGCCCGCTCCAGGTCCTTGCCCGGCGCGAAGCGGTAGTTCACGTTCAGCTCGAAGCGCTCCGGGATGATGTTGCGCGCACGCCCCCCTGTGGCGCGCGTGACGCTCATCACCTCGCGAAACGCAAAGCCCCCACAGTCCACCGTGACGGGTTGACGGGCTTCCAGTTCACTGAGGAAGACCCCCGCCTTGTGCACCGCGTTCTCGCCCTGCCAGGGCCGAGCGCTGTGGCAGGCCCGGCCCTCGAAGACCACCGAGGCGTGCATCGTGCCCGCCGCCCCCACCTGGACCACGTTGTCGCTGGGCTCCAGGGCAAAACCCAGCTCGATCTCCAGGAGTTCCGGGATCTGCTCCAGGGTCGGACCCAGCCCGTTGTCGACGTAGGGCCCCTCCTCCTGGTCGTAGAACACGACCACGAGGTCGTAGGGCAGGGCGTCCAGATCGAGCTGTTCGAGCAGCGTCCACATGATGGCCAGGCCGGACTTCATGTCGCTGGAGCCCAGGCCCCAGATTCGATCGCCCTCCCGCTGGGTGGGGCGGGACTCGGGGTGCATCGGCACCGTGTCGAGGTGCCCGAAGAGCCCGATCAGAGGCCTGCCCTTTCGGGGCCCCCAGCACACGAGACTGTTTCCTACGCGCTGAACCCGATCGCAGAGTGGGGAAAGCCGCTGCTGCATCGCATCGCACAGCGCCTCCTCGAAGGTGATGACCGAGGGCTGCTGGCACAGCCACAAGGTCCGCTCCGCCAGGAGCTCAGACGGAGACTGCGAACTCACGCAGGACCTGGTTCAGACTGGTCTTTCGGTCGGTGCTCGCCTTGCGCTGACCAATGATGAGCGCGCAAGGAACCCCGTACTCTCCCGCAGCGAAGCGCTTGGGACGAACCCCGGGAATGACGACGGAGCGCGCCGGAACCCGGCCCTTGCAGACCACTTCTTCGGGCCCCGTCACGTCGATGATGGGGGTGCTCGCCGTCAGCACCACGTTGGCGCCCAGGACCGCCTCTTCCTCGACGAGGACGCCCTCCACCACGATGGAGCGGGAGCCGATGAAGCACCCGTCCTCGACGATCACCGGGCGGGCGCCAAGGGGCTCCAACACACCGCCGATCCCCACGCCGCCGCTCAGGTGAACGCCACGCCCGATCTGAGCGCAGGATCCCACGGTTGCCCAGGTGTCGACCATCGTTCCAGCCCCCACCCACGCACCGATGTTGACGAAGCCCGGCATGACCACGCAGCCCCGCTCCAGGAAGCTTCCGTAGCGGCAGCTTCCCGGCGGCACCACACGGACCCCTCGGGCCTCCAGGTCCTGCTTGAGTGGCACCTTGTCGAAGAACTGCCAGAAGTCCTCTACCTGGTGCGTCTTCATGTCGCTGTAGCGGAACCACAACAATACCGCCCGCTTGACCCACTGATGGACCACCCAGTCTCCATCGATCTTCTCGGCGACGCGCAGCTCCCCGGCGTCCAGAAGCGCCAGGGCCTTCTGCGTCACCGCCCAGGCTTCCTTGGCGTCCAGCTCCCCTGCGAAAGCGGCGTCGATGGAATCTTGCAAGCTCATTGACTCGACCTAACCGGCGATCTGCCGATGCACCTTGCGCCACACCTCACAGGCAGCCTCACACACCTGGAGAGGCGGCACCATGGCTAACCGGACGAAGCCGTGTCCTCCCGCCAGCAAGCCGAAGCTCCGGCCCGGGCTCACCACGATGCCTGAATCCAACAAGCGAAGCGCATAGTCCTCGTCGCTCAGGCCCGCTGGACAGCGCACCCAGAGGTAGAAGGTGGCCTCGCTCGCGACCACCTGCAGGCCGAACTCCTCAAAGAGCGCTCGCATCAGGTCCTTCTTGGCCCTGAAGATCTCTCGCCGCTGCGCTGCGTGCTCATCGTCGGACCAGGCGGCGACAGCCCCTGCATTCACGGCATCCTGCGGCACGAGGCCGGGGTTCACACGAAACTCCACCAGCGTTCGAATCCAGCGCTCGTCCCCCGCCACAAAACCACTTCGGTAGCCCGTCATGCCGCTGCGCTTGGAGAGGCTGTGGAAGGCCAGCACCCCCTCCGTCGCAACCTCCAGGATGCTGGGCGGGGGTTCTTCATCGTAGACGTCTGCGTAGCACTCGTCGCTGCAGAGCAGGATGTCGTGCTCGCGGCAGCGCTCCCATGTCCGCCGGAGGTCCCGCCTCGTCATGAAGGCGCCCGAGGGGTTGTGTGGGGTGTTGATCCACATCAGCCGCGTACGCTCGAGCACCTCGTCTGGAAGCTCCCAGAAGCGCTGAGCACAGTTCTCGCCCAGCTCGACAGGGTAGGGCTGCCCACCCGCGAAGAGGCAACCGCGCTGGTAGGCGGCGTAGCCCGGGTCGGGGAAGACCACCAAGCGATCCTCTGCTCGCCGATCGATGACCACCATGGGCAGGTGAAAGACGGCCTCTTTGCTGCCGCTCGTGGGAACGACATGGCGCTCGGTGAGTTCTGCCCCGAAGCGTCGCTGCAGGTACGACACGATGGCTTCCCGAAGCACCATCGGCCCCCGGACCCGGGGGTACTGCGAAACGAGGGGCACGGCATCCAGGATGGCCTGGCGTATGAACTCGGGAGTCCGCTCCATGGGATCCCCCGTCCCAAAGTCATAGAGCGTCTGCCCCCGAGCGAGAACCTGGGCCCGCTTCTGGTTGAGGGCCTCCTGTGGGTAGACCTCGAGCTGTTCGAGCACGGGATTGAGGCGCACGCTCGGTTAGTCACACGGCATGTGGCTTCTTGCACTCTCCTCCTGCAACTTCAGCAGCGCTGTAGACCCTTCGGACAGCAGCACCGTCGTCTTCGAGGTCTCCGAGGGCAGCACAGCCGGTGGCCTGGGTGGCGCGCTGGTAGAGGAAGGACTGATCGACGACGAGCTCTACTGGAAGCTCTGGCTGAAGCAGAGCGAGGAGGGCAGCTGCCTGAAAGCGGGGCGCTTCGAGCTCAGCCCCAGCATGACCAAGCCCCAGTTGATGGAGACCATGTGCGGTGTGCCGCTCGCGGAGGAGGTGCCCTACACCGTGGTCGAGGGCTGGCGAATACGCGACATCGACGCCGATCTGGCGGAAAAGGAGTGGATCGAGCCCGGCGAATACACCACTGCCGCGACCGACGCTTCGAAGTTCACCCTTCCTTTCGATCTCTCCGGACTGACGAGCCTGGAGGGCCTGCTGCTTCCCGAGACCTACATGGTCCCGGAGGGTGGCTTTGAGCCGGACGCCTTCATTCAACGTCAGCTGGACCTCTTCGGCGAGCGCTTCGACACATCCCAGGTGGGTGAGCGCAGCCCCTACGACGTGGTCATCGTCGCCAGCATGTTGGAGCGAGAAGAGCCCAGCCCCGACCAGCGCCCCCTGGTCGCTGGCATCATCTGGAAGCGCCTCGACAACGGTTGGCAGCTCGGAATCGACGCCACCAGCCACTACACCCTGACGGACTGGAACGACCGCAGCGGCTTCCTGAAGAAGCTGAAGGACCCGAACGACCCCTACAACACGCGCATGCGAAAGGGCCTGCCCCCATCCCCGATCGGCAATCCGTCGAGCAACAGCCTGGAGGCGGCAATGAACCCCGTGAAGAGCGACTACTGGTACTACCTTCACGACAGCAAGGGAGTGCTCCACCCCGCCCGCAACGCAGCCCAGCACGAGGCGAACAGGGCCAAGTACAATGTGTACTGAGTGTTCATCCTTGCCCTGAGTGCCGCCCTGGCCGCCGCCCCGACAGAAGCCTCCGAGCCTCCTGATCTCAGTGGCACCTGGAAGATGACCCTCTCCGTGACCACCTCGGCCCACATTCCGGTGCTCGGGGACACCTTCGTGGTCAGCGAGCGGGTCAACCTGGTCCACATCGTCGAGCAGGATGGCGAGATCCTTCAACACCACAAGACCTGCTCCGTCCACGCGGACACCGAGGAGCTCATCGCAAAGACCACCATCCCCGACGCCTTCGTGCGCAGCCTGCCCGCCAAGAGCTACCCGGTGGAGCTTTCCTGGGACGGAATGCAGTGGCACTACGGCGCGGACCTGCTGCCGGAGCAGATGGGCTTCACCGGGAACACGATGCCCTCCGATGCAGACGACAAGAACGTCGAGGACAGCGACCAGGATGGCCAGCCTGGGGTCACCGTGAACATCCGTGTCCCGATCTTCGGAACCGTCGACGTCTACTGGGTCCAGCGCGCACACACCCTGCTCGAAGGTGTCGTCGACGCGGAGACCATCGCCGGAGACGCCAACGTCCTCGTGCTGGAACACCAGATCATCGGTGCCTCCAACGTGCTCTTCCTAAAGCAACCCACCGTTGTCCCGGTCGATGGGAACACCTTCACCCTGGAGCGCGTACCCCTGGGGAGCAGCTGTCAGGATCTCTAGCTAGAGACCGGCCACCCAGACCAGCAGGCACCCCAGCAGCACGAGGGCCACGGTCCCGCCGCCCAGAGCGGCGCAACCCCACATCATCTCTTCCGAGGTGGGAACACCCTCTTCGTCCTCCTCCACGATCTCCGTCTCCCCCGTAGGAGACTCCGTGAGCTCGATTTCCTCCTTCTGCTCCTCTCTCAGAGCCAATCGCGCACCCAGGATGGCCTGTTGCATGGCCCGGCTGTCCATCCCGTGGACCAGGGCCTGCTGATACCACTCGATCGCCTCGCCGAAGCGCTCCAGCTTCATGCACATGTCACCGCAGCGCGTCTCGCACGCCCCCTGCTCCGCCGGGTGAAGTTCTGCGATGGCCCGGAAGGCCAGAAGCGCCTCTTCAAGGCGCCCAGCATGGATGAGTGCCTGGGCCTGGGAGAGCTTCAACGAGACCGTCTCGGTGTTCTCGAGCTCGTTGAAGACCGCGCTGTCCAGCTGGGGAGGAAAGAGGTTGGGCCGCCGTGGGTCCAGCAACTCCGTGACGTCCGCCTTCTCAAAGGCATCCAGGAGCATGCGCAGGCCATTGTCGAGCTTCTGCTGGGCCTCCTCGGCGTAGAGCAAGACCACGCCGTGGAAGCTCACGACCTGACCGTTCGAGAGGCGAAGCTGACGAAAATCTCGGGGGGTGGTCAGCGGCGGGAGCAGAAGGGCACAGCGCAGCTTGGTGCTGGGATGGTAGGGGCCCTGTGTGCTGGGCACCGTGTGCCCCATACCGAGCCAGCTCTGGTGCTGGTGAGGCAGGGCGGCGAGAGCCCCCAGAAGTCGCACCGGCCAGGTACGCTCGGGGTCCTCGATGCCGTCGGGGAAGTAGGGGAGCCAGTCGCCGGGTAGCGCCATGACCAGCTCGGCGAGGGCATGCTGATCGCCGTCCTCGAGCTCCTCGGGCACCTTCATCGGCCGATCCGACATGCCCACGGTCACCAGCTGGTAGAGGTCGCCCTTCCTGAACAGCTGGACATCGATCGGGGCAGCCACCGTGCCGACGTCGTAGTAGACATGCACGGGCTCACCGAGGAGTCGCTGGATGTGCTCCTCGCGCTCCTGCGCAAGAGCCTCGTCAATCATGGATCTGGCCTATCACCCCGGCTCCGTGGGCTCCAGCGGGAAGAGTTGCACATTGGCCACGGCCACAACCTCCCCAGGTTCAGACTCTGCCACCACCGCACGAAGGGCGTGGAAGTAGCGCAGGTGCATCTCACGGATGCGCTCGAAGTCGGCTCGGGACACGGTGAAGACGTTGTAGCTGAACTGCCCAGGCGCTCCCGCCTCCACCCGGCCCGCCGCGACCGAGGTCCAGTGGGACTTCAACCGCCTCCCGATCTCCGCGTGGCGTCGGGTGTCCACCGCCAGGTCCTCGGGGGCCCAGTGCTGGCCGGTCCACTGCACCCGTCCCGAGCGGATCAGGTAGCCCATGCACTGGCGCTCGTGCTCCAGCGAGATGCCAAGGCGACCACTCAGCCAGCCCTCGACGTGCTCCGGAAGAGCGAGGTAGTCATCCAGCTCGAGGGCTCGCAGGACCGCCTGGGTCCAGGGCAGCTCAAAGGCACCGCGCCGGTTGGCCTCCAGCCGATCCCAGATGGGGGCGACGCTGGGCAGCCGAGATGGATCCACCAGGCAGGCCAGGAGATCGACCGACCTCAGGCTCGCCGCCTCGACCAGCCGCAAGAAGTCGTGCAGCCGCGGCTGCGTTCGGGCACTCAGCCAACGGCTGACGCTGCAGCGACTCAGGCTCGCCCGCCGCGCCAGATCCGTGACTGTCGTGGTGCCCCGCAGGTCCTCCAGCAGCAGGGAAACCCCCTCGGGGGTGGCGGGATCCGTGTGCTCCAGCCAGGGGGGTACACGCCCGTAGAAGCGCTCTAGGGACTCCTCCAGGTCTGCGCCGCTGCGCCGCACCGCTCGGAAGGTCTCCGCTGCGGTCGGGGAGCGACGACCGCTCTCCCAGGCGTAGGCCACGTTGCTGCTGTAGCCCAGCCACCGACTCCACTGAACCTGGCTACGGTGCCCTCGCAGGGCAACCAGGAGCTCCCGCGCCATGCGGCCATAGTCGAGTTCGCCCGTCACTCGCGGACCTCGAAGGGCCCCCCTCGAACGAAAGCTCGAAGCTCTTCGAGTCCCTCCGTGAGCGCCGGCTTCAGGCGCTCGATCTCCTGCTCTCCCACGATCCAACCACTGGGGCTGCTCAGCTTGAAGAGCGCGAGCCCGTAGGGACTCGCCACCGCCCGGTCACGTGCGGTGAGCTCGTCGTAGTGCATGGCAAAGCCCTCGGGGTCCTCTTCGACGCGGTCCACGCCCGCCTTTCGCAGGGCCCTCCGTCGCCAGCGGGAGAGGTCCGGAGGCTGGGCGAAGGGATCCAGAGCACCACGGTCAGCGAGCAGCTGAACCCAGCTCGGGTCCAGGGGAAGGCGCCTCGCTCCTCGGACCAGGGTCAAAGGGTCTTCTTTATGGGCTTGTCGTCCCCCGAGTCCGTGGACCCTCCGGCCTCTTCAGCCGACGGCTCGGTCACTTCGGTCACCTCCGCGTCTTCCTCGCCACGCTCTTGGCGAATCTGTCGCAGCTGTTGGTCTACCCGAGCCTTGCGGCGCACCGCGTCCAGCTCGGCGTCCAGCACGTCCTGCTCGCGGCGAGGGCCGTCGTCCGCACGTTTCCACATGCCGAAGACGCCCTTCCCCAGGTTCCCGATGCGATCGAAGATGCCCATGTTCTCAGTCTACTCCGACCAGTCGGCAGATATGAGGCTTAGCGCCCCGGAGCCCGAGCCGTTGCTCGAGGCCTGCACCATGCTGACCAGCAGATCGACTCCGCCGCTGCCGTTGGTGTCCCCCGTAATGACCACGTCGCTGCCCGCTTCGTCGCTCACCCCTCCTTCGAAGCGCGCGTCGGCCAGGCGGAACTCGTGCACCCCCTCCGCTCCGAAGCCGTAGACCAGGTACGCGGTGCCCGGGTCGTTGGCTCCGTAATGGTTGGCGCCGACCAGCTGGTCCTTCACGCCGTCTCCATCCACGTCTCCATCACAGTTCAGGGAGTGGCCCGCGTTGTCTCCCGCATCCTCCCCCACCCAGACCGCCGTGGCCTGGTACGAGACCAGACCCCCTGCTGAGCTCCCCGGCACCAGGTACACCGCTCCCGCCCGGTCTCCCCCGGCGCTGTCGCTCGGAGCGCCGATCAACAACTCAGGAAGACCATCACCACTCCAGTCTCCGGGGCTGCAGAGGTCATTTCCAGTGCTGCTGTCCGCGTCCCCGATGAACTCGACGTCCGCGTCGTCCGTGTCCATCATCCCGCTGAGAGGACCGTAGAAGAGCCAGACCCCCTGGTCCTCGGGATCGGGGAGCACCAGATCGGGCTCGCCGTCACCGTTCTGGTCCTGTACCGGGTGCAAGCGCGTACCAAACTCCGCGCCGGAGACAACGCCCGCTACGCTCGCGTAGGCATCCTCGACCGTCGCATCCTCGATGGGCCCGGCCATCAGGTAGACGACCCCGAGGTTGTCCTGGTCGTAGACGGAACTCACCAGCAGGTCCGGGACGTCGTCGCCGCTCAGGTCTCCGGGGAAGGCAACGTCGAAGCCAACGCGAGACCACGACCACGCTCCCGAGATGGTGGCGAGAGCCTGCTCGGGCCCCACGATGCCCTCCAAGCGCTCGCCCCCGGCGAAGACGAAGACCGCACCGTCCCGGTTCATGCTCACGGTGTGTCGAAGGGCTGTGACAGCCAGCTCGTCCGCACCGTCTCCGTCCAGGTCCCCTGCAGCCAGACGACGACCCAGGCGGTCATCGTCCTGGGACTGGAAGATGGCCTCCGCGCCGCCCAGGTTCAGGTCGCCAGCCTCGAGGGGCCCATAGAGGAGGTAGGCGCGCCCGGCATCGGCGCCCCACAGTGGTGCGCCGACGAAGACGTCGAAGATCCCATCCCCGTCGTGGTCGAGGGCATGGCTGATGTGCTGCCCGGCGTTGTCTCCTTGCTCCTCACCGTGAAGCACGGTGGTGGCCTCCGCGAGCAAGAGGCGACAGACCTCGCCGGTGTACCAGGGATTGGTGTCCTCTGCGTCGTCCACCGTCCCGTTACAGTCGTTGTCCAGGCCGTCGCAGAGCTCCACAGCACCCGGGTAGACCGAGGCATCGGCGTCGTCGCAATCCCCGGTCTCGACGACATAGCCCTCGGGGGGCTCACAACTATCGACCCGGCCGGCGCCACCCCCTACGCCGTCGCCGTCATCGTCTCTCCACCAGGCGGGAATGGTGATCTCAGGGTCATTCGGCGCGCAGTCGGAGGAGTTGTTCACTCCATCCTGATCGAGGTCGATGCGTTCAGACCACTCCTGATCACCGATGATCACGCATGCAGTGAGCAGCAAAAGCACGACTACAACCTACAGCAAGGAGAACAGGCCGGGCGTGTACCACCGGGCCTCATCCACCGTTGGTGGGGCCGGGTTCAGCCCGGCGGTGTCCACCGAGCGGCCATCGGGCAGCAACAACACCCCACCATGCCAGCTGGTCAGAAGCCAGTCCGGCAGCCCCTCACCACGGGACTCGATGAGCAGGGGGGTGCCCCCAGCAGGGCCAAGCACAAAGAGCGGCCCACGCATGGAGTCGCCACAATGCTCCCGCACCACCCGAGCGCCGATGCGTCCGTCTGGCAGCCACGTGGCCTGAATGTCCAGCACCGCCGCACAGTCCTGACTCAGGGCCCAGCCTTCGGCCGGATCCACCGTGAGGACAACACCGCGAACTCCCGCGTTGTACACCACCAGAGACAGGCTGCCGTCTTCCTCGAGCTCGGTCGACAGGCTCCCGGAACCCGTCACCTTCCAGGGGACCTCGATCCCGGTGACCTGTTCCTTGGCTTTACGGAAATCCGTGGGCTGGACCGCCCCGTTCGCCACATCCACCTTCAGGGCGAGCTCCTCCCCGGCCAGAACGAAGAGCCCTTCGCGGCTCCAGTACATCTGCTGAGGCTCCGCGGCCGGGGCCTTGAAGCTCGCGAGCTCTTCACCCTGGAGGTCGAGCACCCGCACCCCCAATGACTCGCCCGTTCTCAGCAGCGCCACGCGCCCGCCGTCGGGATGAAGGGCCATCCATGCCCCCTCGCGCGTGAAGGGCAGCTCCTGGCCTCCGCCACTGAGAAGCGTCCCGTCCTGACGCTCCCAGACAAGCCCTCCATCGCTGACCCAAAGGCCTGTGATCACGGACGAATCAAGAATCTCAACCCGCCGTAGATCCAGGTCCACGCGCTGGAGTCCCGAAGCCCCCCAGCGGTACAGGAAGCGGCCATGAACCAGGCTCTCTCCATCCGACAAGGTGGCGACCTGAACCGGCTGTGCACCCGGCGGACCTACCCAGACGCCATCGGCCCCCACGAACAAGCCCGTGGTCCTCGTCGTCGCTGGCCCCCAGGACTCCGTGACCGCCATGGACAGGACCGCCTTGTGCTCACCATCGTCCAGAACGACCGCATAGCCGCCGCCCGGGGAGGGCGCGCGCAGCGTCACCGGAAGGGTGAGGCTCCAGTGACCATCCTCCTGCTTGCCCTTCAACGCTTCGGCCAGCTCCTGGGCCTCGGCCTCCCAAGGGCCAGCCCACGCCGTGAAGGCCTCCCCCAGGTCCTTCGTGCCTACAGCGCTCCAACGCATGAACTCCACCGTCACGGGACGATCTGGCGCTTCCTCCCAGCTCACGGCGATGACCGAGCCAGCTTCGAGCCGATCGCATGAGGGGATCGGTGCGCCTGTGCACGGACTCTCCAGGACGGCAAAGTTCATGAGAATCTCGCCCTCCAGGGCGGATCGCTCCGGCATGTCCGGGTAGCGCAGCAGCACCTCTCGCAGCGCCCCCGCCTCCTTCAGTTCCCGGGCAGCGGCGACGGCGGCGGCTTGCTGGCGCAAGCGCGCATCACCCGCGCGGGGATCGTCGGCATAGCTCTCCGCCCAGGCCTTCCAGGCCTCCTCCGTGTCCTGCTGCTCCGTGGACTCCCAGGCCAGGTTGGCTTCCCGTGTCCGCGCTTCGAAGGCGTGCGGTCCTTCGGGGTAGTTCTCCTGGTAGGCCGCCAGTTCCTCGATGTTCGAGCTCTCGCGCACCAACTCCCAGGCCAGCTCCGCCTCCCGGGTACGGGCCTGCTCACAGTAGTCGCAGTCGCTGAAGCGCTCATTGAAGGCCGCCCATGTCTCCAGGCTGTCCTCCGCACGTGCAAGCTCGAAGGACGCTTCCGTCAGCCGCGCCTCGACCTCCAGCACGTCGCGCGCATCCGGGCTCTTCTCCAGGTAGCGCTCGCCAATCTCGACGACCTCGGCGTACTCGCCCTGCTCCAGCAGCTTGTCCATCTTCCGAACCGGGCCCGCCAGGACCAGACCGATGAGCCACCACATGCTCAGAGCCAGCGCTCGGGCAGCCACGCACGTGCCGCCCACATGTACTGAGGATCCAAGGCTCCGCTGAAGGACCCGAAGTACTCCTTGCTGATGCCCAGGCCATCGGTGGCGCCCTGGCAGGATGCGTACTCCATGCCGACGATGTTGCTCTCCTCGTCCAGGATCCAGCCCCAGAACACAACCGTGTGGCCGCTTCCGTTGTTCCTCCACAGCTGGACGAAGTCGCCCCGCTGCCAGTTGTCGAAGGAGCCCACGTCCGTTCCCACGCCGTAGTTCTCCATCGCTGCCGTGGGGCCGGGCCCCTTCAACTCACGCACGTACCAGTCGCGTCGGAACTGCCAGATAGCGCTGGCCCCGATGCCGTTGAGATCCTCACCGTCGGCTCCGGTGGTCTCGGCCCACTCCTGCCAGGCGCGGAGGTACCACTCGAAGGTGATGCCCGAGCAGTAGCAGGCGCTGTACCCACCATGGTCGGCGATCTTCTCACCCTGGTAGTAGAGATCGCGGGTGGACCCGCTCCAACCGCCACCCGAGGGCCAGTAATAGGTGTAGGTTCCGTCCTTTGGATAGGACTCGACGAGCTTGATGACCAGCTCGTTGAAGTCCGTCGGGCCCGGCTCGACGACGCTCTCCTCCACCGTCACATGGATGAGATCGCTGGCCACCACCTCCTCACCAGCGTAGGCCGTCGCCTCGATCTCTCGCTCGAAACCCACGCCCTCGAAGGTGTAGGTGAAGCTCGCACCCGGGCTGATGGACCCGATTGGCCAATCGTCCACAGTGAACTCGATGGAGCTGATCCCTTCGCTGGCGGCTGCACTGAAGACCACCGGATTCAGGGGATGCGCTCCGTCGACCGGAGTGGTGATGCCCACCCAGGCGACGTCGCCGCTGTCATCACGGACCCGGACGTCCACCATGTCGCGAGAGAGCTCTGTGCGCCGGTCGTCGTAGCCGATCAGCTCCAGCTGATAGCGACCGCTCTCGGCCTGCAGCTCCAGTCGCCCCTTGCCCGGCTTCTCGAAGCCGGTGCTTGCTTCCCCATCCAGAAAGACGCGCACCAGATCCACGTCCGCCCCGAAATCGAAGGCGACGGTGAAGACGCCGCCCACGACCTCTCCGCTGTAGGGCTCTCCGATCCGCACGTCCCCGGCATCGCTGAAGCCATCTTCGGAAAGCGCTCCTGGCTTCCGCTGGGCGTTGGAGTCATCAGCGGACTGAAGGCAGGCGAAGAGGAGAGGGATCATGGTGCTTTCCGTACACGGGCCTCGCTCTTTGGGCAAGGGTCGGAAAGGGATGAAATATGCTTAGAGGGTGACGACCAATCCCTCACGGCTGATGTGGATCCTGGATCTTCTCGTCAAAAGGAACGTCATCCACGACGGTCAGAAGACCGATGTGCTGAACCGGGGCCGCGAACAGTCCCGTCACATCATGCTGGACAAGAGGGCGGAACTTCGTCGTCTCCTGGGCAAACAACGAATCAGCTACAACGTCGGCGAGATCGAGTTGATCGACAGTTTTCGCTTCCGAAGCGCGCACGACAGTGTCGAGGAGGTCGTCGACGAGCGCTGCATCACCCGTCATGTGGCTGATGAGTTGGGGCTCCAGTTCCGCGAGATCGACCCGCTCAAGCTCAACTTCCGCCTGGTGACCGAAGCCTTCGGTGGCCCCTTTGCAGAGCGCCACCTGATCATCGCCCTGGAGGACCGACCGAAAGAGCTGGTTGTGGCCATGGCCGAGCCGTGGAACAACGAGGTCCTCGAGCAGGTCGCCCGCTTCAAGGGAAAATCAGTCCGGCCGGTGATGGCCTTGAAGAGCGCGATCATCCAGGTCATCGCCGAGTTCCATGGATTCCGCCGCAGCATGACGGCGGCAGCCAAGCAGTTCCACAACGATCTTCCGGACATCGGAAACCTGGAGCAGCTCTACCAGCTGCAGAGCGTGCACGAGCTCGATGCCACCGACCAGCCGGTGGTCCAGGCTGTCTGGTACATCCTCAACTACGCCTTCGAGCACCGAGCCAGCGACATCCACCTGGAGCCGAAGCGGGACGAGTCCTTCGTCCGTCTGCGCATCGATGGCGTCCTCCACACCATCCACCGCTTGCCCAAAGTGGTTCATCCCGCCATGGTCAGTCGCTTCAAGCTGCTGGCCAAGATGGACATCGCCGAGCGCCGAAGGCCACAGGATGGTCGCTTCAAGGCCAGCTTCAAGGAGACCGAGGTCGAACACCGGGTCAGCTCCGTCCCTACGGCCTTCGGCGAGAAAATCGTCGTTCGTGTCTTCGACCCGGGTGTGCTGCTCCAAGACCTGGGGGCCCTGGGTTTCTTCCGGAAGGAGCTGCTCACCTTTGAGCGCTTCATCAGCAACAGCACCGGGCTGATCCTCGTCACGGGCCCAACCGGCAGCGGCAAGACAACCACGCTGTACAGCACGCTGCACCACATCGCGAACCCTCGCCTGAACATCACCACCCTCGAAGACCCCATCGAGATGGTGCGCGAGGAGTTCAACCAGATGGCCATCAACCGCGCGATCGGCTTCGATTACGCCGCGGGCATCCGGCACGTTCTACGACAGGATCCCGACGTCATCATGATCGGGGAAATCCGGGATCCGGAGACCGCCCAGTACGCTGTCCAGGCCGCTCTGACCGGGCACCTGGTGTTGAGCACGCTGCACACCAACGACACCTCCAGCGCCGTCACGCGCCTCTTCGATCTGGACGTCGAGAGCTACCTGCTCTCCTCGGTGTTGCTGGGGGTGGTCGCCCAGCGCCTGGTTCGCAAGAACTGCCCACACTGCGCGGAGGACGACTGGATCTCCGAAGAGCAGGCCCTGACCCTGGGCATCGTTGGCGCCGAGGGACGACGACTGAAGGTGAAGGCTGGCAAGGGCTGCGTGCGCTGCCGGGGCACCGGCTATCTGAGCCGAACCGGCCTGTACGAGGTCATGCCCATGAGCCCGCGTCTCCAGCGCCTCGTCTCCGACGGCGCTCCCGCCCAGGAGATCAAGAAGGAGAGCCTGAACGACGGGATGCTGACCCTGAGGGACTACGGGATCAAGAAGCTCGGCCGAGGGGAGACCACCTTCGAAGAGGTCTCCGCCGCTACCGACGACGTCGACATCTACTGAGCGTCCGTCCCGGAGAGGCGACCCGCCGCCTCCAACAACCCGCTCTCCTGCCCGCGCCGCCCGATCAGCAGAACACCAACCGGAAGGCCATCTGTAGCGCAGGGGACTGAGATCGCTGGGTTTCCAGTGATGCCAGACAGGGCGGTGAAGCGGTCTTGGGCCTGCATTGCAACCGGGTCCTGCAGCAGTTCACCCAGCGTAAAGGCACGGGTGGGGGCAGCGGGTAGGGCCAGCACATCAACATGCTCCAGCACCCGGTCCAGCTCGAACTGCAGCATGGCGCGCACCCCCCGAGCTCGCTCTACCCAGGCTTCTCGGAAGCCCTCGCGCAACAGCCAGGTTCCCATGAGGATTCGGCGACGAACCTCCGGACCAAAGCACCGCCGGCCGCCATAGGCGATGCCGTCGAAGCGGGCGAGGTTGCTCGCAGCTTCCGCACTGGAGAGCACCTGGTAGCAAGCCAGAGCCTCCTCGAGGAGGGGGATCGAGACCCTCTCGATCTCGCATCCGTCCAGCTTTTGTTTAATGATATCAGTTATTTCAGTGGGCGCGATCTCTATGGCTTCCCGAACCAGCCCGAAGCGGAGACCACCCGGGGATCGCTCCTGAACCGGCAGCGACGTGCTGTCCAGAGCATCTCGTCCCTCGAGCACCGAGAGCACGAGGGCTGCGTCTTCCGCGCTCGTGGTGAAGAGCCCCACCCGGTCCATGGAGGAGGCGAAGGCGACCAGCCCGTTTCTGCTCAAGCGCCCCCACGTGGGCTCCAGCCCCAGGACTCCGCAGTGAGAGGCTGGCTGGCAGACCGAGCCCCCCGTCGAGGAGCCCAGAGACAAGGGGACCGCTCCCGCCGCAACCACCGCCGCTGAGCCACCGCTGGAACCACCGCAGACACGCGAGGGGTCATGCGGGTTGCGCGAGGGCCCGTGCACGCTGCGCTCGGTGGAGGAGCCCATCGCGAACTCGTCCATGTTCGTACGCGCCACGATGATGGCACCAGCATCCATGAGCCGCTGGACGACGGTCGCGTTGTCGGGGGCGGTGTAGCCCGCCAGGGCGGGGCTACAGCACTCCAGCGGCACGCCCGCGAAGGCAATGTTGTCCTTGATGGCTACCGGCACGCCAGCCAGCAGGCCTGGGTCGCGACCCTCCTGGACCTGCCGATCGACGACCCGGGCCTGGATGCGAGCCATGTCCGCATCCATCCAGACCACTGCGTTCAACTCGGAGATCTCCGTCAAGTCCTGGAGTGCTTTCTCGGCGATCGAGATCGCCGACTGCTCTCCGGTGCGGACCTGCTCGGCCAGCGAGGCGAGCCTCACCCGTCGTCCACCACGATGTGGTCCTTCTCCAGAGACTTCGCACGCCTCAGCACCTCGCTGCGACGCCCGGCACGTGGCTGATCTGCCCGCCGGAGTGCTTGCGAAGCGGGGGCCTCGATCGTCTTCAACTCAACCGCCTGAAGGCGCTGGACCGAAGCCAAGAGAGCCTCGAGCTCGGCCTTGAGCTGCGTGGCCTCGGTGGCGCTGAGCTCCACCTCCGCAAGCCTGGCCAGCTCAACCAGATCAACCTGAGGCTCGAGCTCCGTCGCCGAAGTCTTCAGTCCATTCACCCGGCTCGGGTCCTTCACTTCTTCCCGAAGAAGAAACCGAAGAGATCCTTGACCCCGTCACCCTCCTGGCCAGCCAGCTCCTGGAGCTCACCCGGATCCAGGAGCACGGCTCCGCAGGTGGCACAGATGTCGATCTCAACACCCTTGAAGAGCTTGGGAAACATGTCGTTCCCGCACTTGCCACACTTGTTGTGGAACATGGTCTTCCGGTCGCTCGCTTCCTGTTCTGCAGCCTCGGCTTCAATCTTCGCTCGGAGCTGCTCCTTCTTCTCGCGGGCAACGCGAGCGAAGTAGTCCTCTTCCAGATCGTGCTTGTCGGACATTGAAGGTCTCCTGGAGACGCTACTGACAGCTGCCGTCGATCTGCTTCAGCAGAGGAGGGACATCGCGCTCGATATCGAGGTTGCCGCGACCATGTTCCAGGGCCTTGCAGTAGTGACGAATCGCCGTCGGTCTGTCTTGTTGGGTCGCCGCCGTATAACCCAGGCCGTAGTGTGCGTCTGCGAGAGTCGGTTCGGCGGCCACCGCCTCCACGAAATAGCCTCGCGCCTTCCTGACATCTCCCTGGCCCAGGGCATTCCATCCCTTCTTGGTCAACGCGGCAGCACCCGACACTTGGGGCTTGGGCTTGGGCTTGGGCTTGGCCACATCCTCGGCGGGTTCAGCCTGAACCACCTGGGGCTCGGCGGGTGGATCCGGCGGCGGGTCCGGCTCTGGCGGGTCCGGCTCTGGCGGGTCCGGATCGACAGCGTCCTGCTCGCTGGGCGGATCGCTGGGCGGCTCGGGCTGGAGCTCCGCCGGGCCCTGCTCTCCAAGGGTGCTTGGGGGCGGGGATGAGCTCCCTTGTGGCTCCTGGTTCGACCACCAGGCCAGGCCGCCAAACACCAGCAGCAAGACTGTAGCGGCCACTACCATCTGCAAGCGCCGGCTGCTCCGGTCTTCGACCCAGGCGAGCTCAGAACCGTCCGCGTCGAAGTGCTTCCGGAAGTCCTCGTCCAAGTCCGTAATCCCCTGGTCCTCGGGCTCGGGGGGAACCGGGTCGGGGGCGGGAATCTCTACCGAGACCTCCTCGGTCGCCATGACCTCCTGGAGCGGGGAGAGCAAGGGATGATGCCCCAGCTCGTCCGAGGCCTGGAGGGTGATCGGCTTCTCACCACGAATGTCACGGGAGGGGGCATCGCGCCAAGCCTCGTCCTCCTGCTCCCCGGTGTACTCGATCGAGACCCCGACGTCGGACGGCTCCGGGTCCAGCTCATCCTCGTCCACGCTGACCTCGCTCAACAGACCGGGCCCCTCCTCCTCCAGCAGTTCTGGAGACTCCTCGGGCTCTTCCTCGGGCACTTCCTCGGGCACGACCACCAGCGGCTCGAGCGAAGCGCTCTCAATCGCAGGGTGCAGGTCATGGCCCCGGTGCTCCAGATCGTCCAGGCGTTCCACCATCTGGAAGAAGACGCCCAGATCCGGATGCTGCCCGACCGGCTCCCAGTTCAGCCCACCCGAGGACACCAGATCCTCCCGAACAACCCGCCGCTCCACGATCCAGCGCTGGATCGTAGCCATGTTGCGCACATGGTAGACCTTGCCATCCTGCTTCAGGAGAACCCCCTCGGACTGCTCAACAGTCTCCTCGGGTTCCTCCGGGATTTCCTCCAGCGGCAGGTAGCCGGGGGACTCCTGGAAGAGAGCTTCATCGTCCTCGAGCCCGTTCTCCTCCTCCTCGGGCACCAGCGTCTCCTTCGGCTGGGGGCTCTCCGGGCCTCCCAGTTCGACAGGGTCGTGATCCGGTTCCGCTGAGTCGGGGGTCGCCTCGTAGGAGCCCTCCTGGGCTTCCTCGTCGTCGTTCGGGAGTGGCTCGTCGAGGGTCTTGTCGGTGAGGGTGGCCTCCATGTCCAGAGGCTTCTCGTCCCCTTCCTCCCCAGAGACCTCGTCCCCTGTACCGCACATCGTGCCGCATACGGAGCACCTGAACTTCAGCCTCAGGACATTCCGCGCGCCTGGTGGCGGCTGAAGGTCATACTCCGTCGTACATTGAGAGCAGCGAATCCGCAGCTCAGCCTCCCGTGAGGTCCTTCATTTCGCGGTCAGCCAAGTCTGCACCGCTGGGGTTACAGCCCTTGTAGGCCACGTAGGCTCCGTTGGCTCCGGCGATGTCGCCCTGCCCACCATAGATGCGACCCAGGTACAGGTTGGCTTCGCACTTTACGCCAGCGACCGCTTCCAGAGGGGGCCGGGCCCGATCGGGCTGACCTTTCTTGTACAGAGACACCCCATAGAAGAACGCCACGTCCGCGTTTCCGCTGTCCTGCCAGGCACGCCCGCAGGAGCTCACTGCTCCCGTCCAGTCGGCGCGCCCACCAGCAGCCAGGCAGCTTGCTACGAAGTCCTGCTCCTCGACCACGACCTGTCCATTCTGTCCCTGCATCATTCCAGGGGGCAGCACCGGCACCGCGTCGGCGGGGATCACGGGCTTGGACCCTTCGGGAACTCCCTGGCTCTCCTCTTCTTGTTCCTCCTGCTCCCGCTCCTTCTCGATCTCGATCATCATCTTGCGGATGTCGTTCTCGAGCTCCTTCTTGGCGTTGCCCCCGGCCGGAGCCGTCCTGACGCCTTGACCATCGTTGAAGCCCTGGGTGATGGGCTTTGCGCTGGGGTTCTGGCTGGACCACCACCAGGCTCCCCCCATCACCAGAAAGAGCACGAGGGCAGCGATGGCGATCTTGGGCGGATCGAGAGCTTTCTTCTTCTTCGGCGCTGGTGGCGCGCCACCACCGCGGCGGCGACTTTGGATGCGTTCGCGCTGCTTGTCCTTCAGCGCTGCGAAGGGATCGACGAACTGGCGGCCCTGGCTGCGTTCAGGTCGCGAACTCTCCGCAGAACGAGCCGCCGCAAGATCGGCCTCCGCCTCGGCAGTCGCCTGTGCCAGGGCCTGTTCGGCCAGCTGGCCCCCAAGACCGCCGATACCGACGTTCGAGTCTTCGTCATCCACCCGCTCCCTCGGGCTGACGGAATCATCCTGGTCCCGCTCGGCCTCGCAACGGGCGTAGACCTCGATGAAGTAGCTGTCCAGGTCTGGAATGTCCCCGATGGTGACCCAGGTGTCGCCGTCGTGGGAGATGACGTCATCTGCGGTGACGCGCCCATCCTGGATGTACTTGCGCAGCGTCTTGATGTCGCTGAAGTCGTAGACCAGACCAATCTTGACGCGTACCTTCCAGGAGGAGATTCCGACCTTGCGAAAGTCCAGACTGGATGCGTCCTGCTTCTTCGGGCCCTGACCGTCCGGACTCACCGTGTCCAGGGGGGAGTTGGTGGACTCCTCCGTGTCATCGTCTTCGCGGTACACCACGAAGACGTGGCGGCACCGCGGACAGGTGATCTTGGCACCGCGCGCGCTGACCTTTGCCTCGTCAAGCTTGTACCGCGCGGAGCATTCTGGGCAGGTGACGATCATCGAATCCCGTAGATGCTTTGCACTCCTGTCCGCGTGCACCAACACAACCTACCACGCCGAGAAGCGCTCGATTCGTCGCGGCCTATTCCTCGACGATTTCGAGGTCGCTGGTTCGAGCGAGGAGGTTCCGACTCCGAAATCCTGTAAAGGCAACTGTCAGTAGTGGGTTTGCGGGGGAGCCGGTTCGGCGACGGATCTGACCGACGCCGAACTCGGGATGATGGACATGGGTTCCCACCGTCAGTTCCGCCAAATGTTCGGGAATGCGGGTACGAATCGGCCCATCGTGCTCTTTCACCGCGGCTTCTACCGTTTTCGGTCGAGCCAGCGAGTGGCGCTTCATGAAGTCCTGAAGTCGCTGCTGGGATGCCGCCTGATTGCGCGACGGGCGGGGCGGGCGCCGCCCGGCGAAGCCCTCCATGCAATCCCGGGGGATCTCGTCCAGAAAGCGACTCGGTGTGGCGCGCACGAAGCCACGATCCCAGGTCCTCTGGCGCATCGCCCGGGTCAGGACCAACTCCTCGCAAGCCCGAGTGATGGACACATAGGCCAGGCGTCGCTCCTCCTCGAGTGCCTCCTCGGTGAAGTCATCGCGAAGCAAGGGAAAGCTCCCCTCGGTCAGCCCTGCCATGAAGACCACCGGAAACTCGAGGCCCTTGGCGAGGTGCGCGGTGAGAAGGGTGAGCCGTCCACCGTCAGGAATCTCATCGTCCTGTCCGGTCAAGGACGCCCGGTCCAGGAAGCTCTGGATCGCATCGTAGGGCGTGGGCAACACATCGTCGGGACCAAGGAACTCCTCGCTCGCAAGATCACGGGCGAGCTCCTCGATGTTGCGCAGGCGATCCTCGGACTCTTCCTCAGCCCCCACCATCTCGAGGTAGCCCGACTCCTCCGCCAGGAACATGAGCAGCTCACCCGGAAGCGCACCTCCCTGCAGCTCCTCCCGAGCCCGCTCGATGAGCTTGGTGAAGCCTGTCATGGCCCGCTGGGCCTTCGTGCGCTCCGGAGCTCCCACCTCGCCGCACGCTGCGAGCAATCCGATCCCCTGCCCAGCTGCATGCTGGCGCAGACCGAGCAGGGTCTTGGGCCCAAGACCGCGGCGCGGGACGTTGATCACGCGCAAGAACCCCATCTCGTCCAGGGGGTTCACCAGCAGCCTGAGGTAAGCCAGAAGGTCCTTCACCTCGCGACGCTCGTAGAAGCGGCGAGCCCCCACGATGCTGTAGGGAATGCCACCACGGCGCAGCGCGATCTCAAAGGGTCTGGAGCGCGCGTTCGTACGGTAGATGATGGCGATGTCACCCGGGGTGCGCCCCTGCCGAAGGAGCTTCCGGACTTCGGACTCCACCTTCTGGGCCTCGACCTCCTCGTCCGATCCGATGATCTGCCGAATTCTGTGACCATCACCGGCCTCGGTCCACAAGGTCTTTTCCTTGCGCTTCCGGTTGTTCTTCACCACCGCAGTGGCGGCTCGGAGAATGTGGCCCGTGGAGCGGTAGTTCTGCTCCAGCTTGATCACCAGGGAGTCCGGAAAGTCTCGCTCGAAGTCCAGGATGTTTCGGATGTCCGCACCCCGAAAGGAGTAGATCGACTGATCGTCGTCACCGACGACCGCCACGTTTCCCGAAGTTCCGGCCAAGAGCTTCACCAGGGCGTACTGCGCGGCGTTCGTGTCCTGGTACTCGTCCACCATCAGGTAGCGGAAGCGCTGCTGCCACCGCTCCAGAACCTTGGGCTTCTGCTGCCACAGCTCCACGACCTTGTTGATCAGGTCATTGAAATCCAGGGCGTCACTCACGCGCAGGGCTTCCTGGTAGCGGCGGTACAGCTCGACCTGCTGCGGCCGGATGTCCTCCTCCTCCTCGAGCCGGTCGGGACCCCACAACTTGTTCTTGGCACGCTCGATGATGCTGCGCAGAGCCTTCGGTCTGAACTTCTTGGGGTCCAGCTTCAGCTCCGAGGACAAGCGCTTGATCAAGCGGACCTGATCGTCCGTGTCGTAGATGACGAAGCGGCGGGAGATCCCCAGCTCGTCGGCATCGCGCCGCAGGATCCGAACGCAGCTGCTGTGAAAGGTGCTCACCCAGAGCTTCGATCCCGCGCTCTCGCCGACCAGGTCGAGCACACGGTGCTTCATCTCCGCAGCGGCCTTGTTGGTGAAGGTAACGGCCAGGATCTGCCAGGGCGGAACACCGGTGTAGAGCAGATGGGCGATCCGGCGGGTCAGAACCCGCGTCTTCCCGGAGCCTGCTCCGGCCAGGATGAGAAGGGCCCCGTCACGATGCTCGACAGCCTGCTGCTGCGGGGGGTTCAGACCCTCGAGGTGTTTCATTTACCCGAGCGTCTGCGGTTTCGGGCATGCAGCTTGGGGGCACCCCCCTCGATGTTCCGCTGGCGGCCGCGACCGACAGCGAGGTCTTCGTCCCCAACGTCCTCGGTCACCACGCTGCCTGCCCCAACGATGCTGCGCGCTCCAACGCTGACCGGAGCGACCAGGGCCGTGTTGGAGCCGATGAAGGCCTCCTCCCCAATGGAGGTCCGGTGCTTGCCCCAGCCGTCGTAGTTGCAGGTGATGGTCCCCGCACCGATGTTGGCCCCTGCACCGACCTCGCAGTCACCCAGGTAGCTCAAGTGGCCTGCTCTCACACCCGAGTGCAGATGCGCCTTCTTCGTCTCCACGAAGTTGCCCACCCTCACCGTGGGCTCCAGCACCGTGCCCTCGCGCAGACGCGCCATTGGGCCGACCGAGCACTGCCCGCCGATGCGCGCCCCTTCCGCCACGACCATGGGGCGCAAGACGGTGCCCGCTCCCACCACCGAGTCGTGCAGCACGCAGCCGGAGCCGATGATCGAGCCCTCTTCGACCACGGTGTGGCCACTGAGGATCACCCCGGGCTCCAGGCGCACGTCTTGCGCCAGCCGGACACCCACGTCCACATAGGTGCGATCCGGGTCCCGCATGGACACACCCCGAGCCATCCAGGCCCGGTTGATCCGTCCCCTCAACACGGCCTCTGCAGACGCCAGGGCCACTCGGTCATTCACGCCCATCAGCTCGTCTGGATCGCCGTGTTCGACCGCGCTCAGTCCGCCTGCGGCGCTGGCCGCCTCGATGACATCGGTGAGGTAGTACTCCCCCTTGGGGGCATGGGGCTTCAGGCCCATCACCTGTTCACGAAGCCAGGCCGCGTCGAAGGCGTAGATGCCGCTGTTGACCTCCTTGACCGCTCGCTCCTCCGATGAGGCGTGCGCAGCCTCGACGATGTAGCTGCCTTCGGCCGAGCGTATGAAGCGACCGTAGGCTCCAGGCCGCTCCAAGCTCATGGTCAGCACCGTACAGAGGCCTCGGTGGGACTCCAGAAGGGCCTCGAGGGTCTCGGCGCGAATCAGCGGAGCGTCGCCCGGGAGTACAAGGACGATCCCCTCGAGCGGCAGGACATCCAGGGCGCACTGCACGGCGTGTCCGGTGCCCAGGGGTGGGTCCTGCACGGCGAAGGAGCATCCGGGAAGGGCTTCACGCACCGCGTCGGCCTGGTGGCCGACCACCACGCTCAGCGTGCAACCTGCCTGTCGAGCGGCCTCGACCGCCCACTCGGCCATCGGACGACCACAGAGAGGGTGCAACACCTTGGCGAGTGCGGAACACATGCGGGTACCCTTGCCCGCAGCGAGAATCAGGGCATGCCTCATGTTTGGGGCCTAACCGTTGGAGGGTGCGCGTATGCGCTTCAAGGACAAGGTCGTCTGTATCACCGGAGCGGGACGCGGCCTGGGCTTGTCCCTGGCACGCGCCTTCGACGCCGATGGAGCGCGCCTGGTGCTGGCCGCCAGGACCGCCGCGGAGATCGACGAAGCGGCCAAGAGTTGCCGTGACGCCATCGCGGTACAGACCGATGTCCGCGTACACGGCGAGGTTCGAGCGATGGTCGAAGCCGCAGTGGGAGAGTTCGGGCAGCTGGACATCCTGATCAACAACGCGGGCCTGGCCATCTACGGGCCGGTCGGCAGCTACAGTCCCGACGAGGTGGACCTGCTGGTGGACACCAACCTGAAGGGCGTGATCTGGGGCTGCCAGGAAGCTCTGGCGGTCATGAAGGGCCACCGCAGCGGCACCATCGTCAACATCGGCAGCGTCGCCGGCAGCATGGTTCTCGCCAACGAGTCGGTCTACAGCGCCACCAAGTGGGCGGTACGGGGCTACACGCACGTGCTGTGGCAGGAGGCTCGGAAGTTCGGGGTCAAGGTCGTGAGCGTCCAGCCGGGCGGTATCAACACACCCTTCTGGCGAACCCAGGAGTTCCTGCCATTCCCCGACAAGTACGACCCTGAGCGGGACTTCCTCGATCCGGACGAGGTCGCTCGCGGGATCGTGGACGCCTGCTGCAACACATCCGGCTACGCGGTGACCGAGCTCGTCATGCAGCCGGTTCTGTTCTGATGGAGGTGCGTCTGCCTCTGGGGGATGTGCTCGACCGCATCACCATCCTCCGAATCAAGGCCTGGAAAGCAGAGGGAAATACACGCGAGCGCCTGTTGGTCGAGCTGGCGGAGCTCGTCGAGCGCTGGGAGACCAGTGGGCTGGGCAGCCTTCCCGAAGAGGATGACCTGGAAGCGGTCAACAACCTCCTCTGGGAGGTCGAGGACGCCCTTCGCCGGCACGAGAAAGAGCAGGACTTCGGTGAGGACTTCATCCAGCTGGCCCGCAGCGTGTACCGGCTCAACGATCGGCGCGCTGCCTTGAAGCGAAGCATCAGTGAGAGGCTGGGCAGCGACCTGATCGAGGAGAAGATCTTCTCGTGATCCTGCTGGCGTCACTGCTCGCTGGGGAACTTCACCTGCACGCGCTCGATGCCTTTGGCCGCCCTGTCGACGCCAGCTGGACCCTGGAGGACGGCCGCACCCTGCAAGAGGGCAAGAACTCACTCGAAGTGGGTGACTACCGCATGGCCGTGACCGCCGATGGCTTCTTCGGTGAGACCGTCGCCATCACCGTGCGCGACGACCACTCCAGCGAGGTCCAGGCCGTCCTGAACGCCAGCCTGGTCACCCTCACGTGGCGCCGCCTCGTCATCCACGACACGATCCACTTCGAGCTGAACCAGGCCCTGATCAAGCCAGAGAGCTACGCCCTGCTCACCATGATCGCGCGCACCCTCATCGAGCATCCCGAGGTGCTGAAGGTGCGCATCGAAGGACACGCCGACGAGCGCGGAAGCGAGGAGTTCAACCTGGATCTCAGTCGGCGCAGGGCAGAGGCGGTACGCAGCTTCCTGGTCCAGGTGGGGATCAGCCCGGAGCGACTGGTCGCCGTGGGCTACGGCGAGTCCCGTCCCCTCGAGGAGGAGAGCGGTGAGAGGGCCTGGGCAGCGAACCGCCGCGTCGAGTTCCACATCACTGAGCGAATCGACTGATGCTGCTGATCCTGGCCTGCGTAGGCACCTGCGCCCCGGGGTCGGCCCTCCCCGTGCCCGGTCTCGAGTCACCCTGCCCCTCGGGCATGGTCGCCGTGACCCATCCGGACGGTGCTCTGGCCTTCTGCATCGATCGCTACGAAGTCACGGTCACCGGTGAGCTCGGCGACGTGAACCAGCTGACTCCGGATGCCGCCCCGACCGAGGCCCTGGCCGAAGCGTTGGAGGGCAAGTTGGCAGCCTTCGACATCAGTTGGACTCAGGCTCGTGCCATCTGCGAAAACAGCGGCAAACGCCTGCCGACCAGCGAGGAGTGGGAAGACGCCGCCGACGGAGTGGTGGGGCCGGGAGGCAGCGCCTATCCCTACGACCCGGTCTTCGACGAGGAGCGCTGCGCATGCCTCTCAGCGACCGGACAGGCTCTCTACGACGCTCCGCAGCCCACGGGCAGCTTGCCCGGTTGCGTTGGTCCTTTCGGCACCTTCGACCAGTCCGGCAACCTCTTTGAGTGGACCGACCCCCAGCTCAACTTTGACATCGACGGGTGGTTTGCAGCTCGGAGTGATGTGCTCCGAGACGGTCGTCAGATCCGCCCGGACAACCTGACGGAGCTGTGGCTCGCGGTGGCCGGGGTCTCTCCACCGACCCTCGAGATCAGCGAGGGAGGGCTCGTTGCCCATGCGGGTGAGGGCTGGCAATGGCAGGAGGGCAATGCCAAGGGGGTGCTCATCAACAAGGCCACAGGAGAGCTGCTGCCCGTCGAGGTGAGCCCCATCGGGCCGGTCCCCGGGCCCGCGGAGGTGCTGGTGCTCACGGACTTCGATGGGCAGCCGGTGACCGACAAGCGCGGCGGCTCCTACTACAGCGGCACGGACATCTCCTGCAGGTCCGACGCCTCTTTCATGGGCCACCTCCACGACTTCAAGGGCGACATCGGCTTTCGTTGCGCCTGGAACCCCTGAGCTGACCGCCATGGACGAGAGGCCGCTCCCGAGCAATTTCGGACGCTACCGTCTCCTGGAGATGCTGGGCCAGGGGGGACAGGCCCAGGTGTACCGGGCGGAGCTGAGCGGACCTGCAGGTTTCCGCAAGATCTGCGCCCTGAAGATCATCCGGATGACGGCCCTCGAAGATCCCGAGCGTGCCACGAAGCGCCTCCTGGAAGAGGCGCGCATCGGTGGGCTCCTCCGGCACCCGAACATCGTCGACACCTACGACGTGGGCGAGATCGACGGACAGGTCTACATCGCGATGGAGTTCGTTCAAGGCCTGACCCTGGGGGCCCTGGTCCGCCGAATGGGCCCCTTGGCCCCGGGGGCGGTGCTCGATGTCGGCCATCAGGTGTGTGCGGCTCTGGCGCACGCGCACGCCCTTCGGTTCTCTGGACACAAGGTCGGGCTGGTCCATCAGGACATGAAGCCCAGCAACATCCTCATCGATCGAAATGGGCTGGTGAAGCTGGCCGATTTTGGAATCGCCAGCGCCATAGGTCTGGCGGTGCAGAACAGGGGGCTGGGCACCCCCGGCTACATGAGTCCCGAGCAGCTCCAGCGGCAGTCCGTCGACCACCGCGCCGACCTCTTCTGCCTGGGGGCCCTGCTCTACCTCGCGGCCACCGGCGCACGGCTCTTCGACGGCGTGGACGCCGACGAGCGGATGATGCGCACCTGGGAGGTGGATACACACCTGCTCAAGATCCGCGCCCTGGAACAGCTGGAAGAACGGGTCGCTGAGCTTGGGCCGGTGCTCCAGAGAATGCTGCGCTTCGAGCGCGAGCAGCGCTACAGCGACGCGACCGCTGTCGCCGTGGACCTGGGCCAGATCCCCTACGACGCGGAGGACCCCGAGCTCTCCACCTGCGTGCGCACGGCAATGGGACTCGAGGTCGAGGACGACGAGGTCGAGGTCTTTCGGCGACGAACCCTGGGCTCCATCCCAAGGCCTCGGCTGAAGACAAACCTGGGGCCAGAGCCCAACCGCTTCGTAGGCCGAAGCACCGAACTCGAAGGGTTGAAGGCGACCTTTGACGGGCCGACCCGCCTGGTCACCATCACAGGACCCGGCGGCATCGGGAAGACGCGTCTCGCCCGGCGGCTGGGGAAGCTCCACCTCGAGCGATTTGGGGGAGGGGTCTGGTTCAACGACCTGTCCGAGGCAACAGGAGCCGAGGACGTCGTCTCGATCACCGCGGTCAACTTCGAACACGATGGCATCGCGGATCCGCTGGCGGTCGCTCGCGCGATCCGCCGGCGCGGCGACTGCCTGGTCGTACTGGACAACTTCGAGCAGATCCTGGATGCGGCCTCCGCCACGGTGGGTCGCTGGTTGGATCTGTGTCCCCAGGCGCGCTTCTTGATCACCAGTCGGGAACGGCTGAAGCTGAGCGGTGAGTTCGTGCTCAGCATCGAGTCACTCCCGGTCGAGGACGGCACCGAGCTCTTCATCGAGCGGGCCCGCGAGCTGCAGCGCGACTACAAGCCCCGGAGCATCGAGCTGCAGGCCATCGGAAAGCTCTCTGAGGCCCTGGACGGACTTCCCCTGGCCATCGAGCTGGCCGCTGCCCGCATCCGAACGATGAAGCCAACTCAGATGCTGACGCGGCTGGAACAGCGCCTCGATCTTCTGGGCGATCGAAACGCTCTCCCCCGGCAGGGCACCCTGCGAGGCGCCATCGACTGGTCGTGGCAGCTCCTCAAGCCCTGGGAGAAGCTGGCGCTGGCACAGCTCTCCACCTTCCGTGGAGGCTTCACGGTCGCAGCCGCCGAGGCCGTCATGGACCTGAGCGTCTTTTCGGGCGCTCCCTGGGCCCTCTTCGTCCTGGAGTCCCTCCTGGACAAGAGCCTTCTGCGCACCCTCTCCAAGCTTGGGGAAGACCCGCGCTTCGGCATGTACATCTCGCTCCAGACCTACGCCGACGAGAAGCTGTCGATGCCCGGGGCGGTACTGCACCCGACGACGGGGGAGAGCCTGACGGGCGGGGCGTCTGGTCGCGAGATCGAAGAGCGCCACGGACTCTGGTTCTCCGGGTTGGGCGTAGAGGAGTTCCTGGACAGCGTGGCGCCAGGACGACACCTGTGGGAGAAGGAGAACCTGCTGGCTGCGGCAGAGAGAGCCATCACCCATGGAGACCCACACACAGCGGCCTCCTGTGCCCACAGTGCCTGTGCGATCATTGGCCGTCGGGGCCCTCTGACGGCGGGGGCCGATCTGGCCTTCCGGGTGCGGAACATGCCCGGCCTGGGCCACTCCGATCAACTGCGCATCACCAGCGACGAGGCCTTCCTGTTGCGCGCCGCCGGGCGCCTGGACGAGGCGGCAGAGCTGTTGGAGCAGGCCACCACCCTGGCACGACGGGTGCACGACCCTTCACGAGAGGCCACCTTGCTCGGTGAATATGCTGCAGTACTGCGAGTGCGGGGTCAGCTTGGCCGCTCCCGTGAGGTCTACACCCGAGCCTGTGAGCTGGCGAAGGCAGCGGACAACCGCAGGCTTCTGGGCCGGCTGGTTGCCTTCCGAGGTGACCTGGACCGCATGCAGGGTCGCTGGGAAGCTGCAATGCGTCACTATGAGATGGCCTTGACGATCGCCGAACAGGTCGGCGACAGGCGCTGGCAGGCCATGGCCAGAACCAACCTGGGGAACCTGCAGGTCGCTCGCGGTCACTACGAAGACGCTCGCGCGACCTACGAAGACGTGCACGCCATCACCCAGGAGATTGGCGACAGGCGCTTCGAGGGCGTGATCCTGAACAACCTGGGGAACCTGGCCCGAGAGCTCGGAGACCACGCGAGGGCCAAGAAGCACTTCGAAGGCTCGCTGGTCATGCTTCGACAGATCGGCGACAGCTACCAGGAGTCCATCGCCGAAGGAAACCTGGGACTCTGCCACCTCGCCCTCGGGGATCTGACGGCAGCAGCACGCCACCTGGAGGACGCGATCATCACAGCCCGGGAGATCGGTGCCGTGCGGAACGAGGGTGCCTTCCTCGCACCGCTGGCCCAGACCATGCAGCAACAAGGACAGCCGGGGAAGGCCCGGGAGTTCCTCGTGCGTGCAGAGTCCCTGCTGCGGCAGGTGGGCGATGACACGGAGCTTGCCAAGTGTCTCTGCGAGCGAGCCCAGCTGGAGCTGACGACCGGCAACCGTGCGGTTGGAATCGCCAAGCTCGAGGAGGCCAGCGAGCTGTGCTCCGGGCTCAACCTGGCCGAAACCAGTGAGCTCGTTCGCACAGTCCGGAGAGTGAAGGATCTGAGCTGAAGACCCGCCTCGGGGAAGACGAGCTCAGGGGACGACCCAGGCACCGTCCGATTCCACCGTGATCCGAGGGGGGCCAAGGACCTCCACCACCCGAGACAACCAAGGCCCACGAACCACGAGGACACCGACAAGCCCGGAGAGATCCTGGAGGGACGCTCCCTCCGGAGGAGGCCCCTCTCCGAAGGCGAGCGCCCCCAACCAGCTCCCGAGGGAGGTGTCCGCAACCGCCCCCGGCAGCCCGGGGCGATTTGGATTCAGCAGCAGCGGGCGTCCGTGAGCACGCTGCTCGTACAGTGGCCGCTGGTAGGCGATGCCCGGCCCCGCGGGAGGGACGACCAGCACTGCACCGCCCGCTTCGGGCAGTGCGCTGAAGATGCTCGCTACAGCAGCCTCGGTGGTGGGCAGCGGAAGCGCCTGGGGACTGAAGAGAAGGAGCTCCGCCGCAAGACAGCCCACGATGATCCGGCGGTCCACCCGCTGGGCCAGCCGACGGGCACCCACCGACGCCAGGGCGGCCAACGCCACCTGGCCGACCAGAAACAAGCGTGCGTGGTGGTTGACCAGGTCAAAGCCCGGCACGAGCACCCGGGCGCCCACCACGAAGGGGTTGTCCAGCCCCAGTGGCTGGCCCGCAAAGCGGAGCCGCTCACCCAGGGCCAGAAGCGCAGCTCCAGCCAGTACCGGCCACCATCGAGAGCGGCCGCCCAGCACCGCGAGAGCCAGCGCGAGGAAGCCCAGATAGGTCGGGTGGCGACGCAGAAGAGCATCCTGGGGATCCTCACGCCCCGGCGTGAGGAAGCTGGCGATATCCGAACCCTTCCACGGGTTGAGCTTCCACAGGGGCTCCACCTGTTCCGGATGCGCTCCAGCGCGGTGTCCTTCACCCTCGATGCGCTCACCCTGAAGGGCCAGCGCCGGCAGGGTCAGCAGCACCGCCAGGGCCCCGCCGGCAAGCACCGACCTCCAGGACGTCCGGTCACGCAGGATGCGCCAGCCTCCCAACCAGAGCGCCGCCAGCGCCCCTCCCAATGCCAGGTAGAGCCCGCACCAGCTGCTCAGCCCCAGGAACAGGCCAGCCATCCACCCTGGCCCCGAGACCAGCAAGCCCAGGGCCACCGCCACCAGGCCGATGGCCCAGTCCTCGCTCAACCCGGATCCGAAGCTGCCGAGCACGATCGGCCCCAGCGCGAGCACGACCCCTCCCACCAGGGGCTCACCCCCGCAGCGCCGAGCCAGGAACGCGCCCCCCGCGAAGGCTCCGGCGATGCCGGCCACCGCCAGGACATTCCAGGCCAGGGTGTAGCCGATCAACCGACCGAGCAGACCACCGAGCACTGTCGGCAAGGGATCGATGACCGGCCATGGGTCCGATGCCCAGCCCAGCGGAGTGCCTGCGGGCCAGGACGGAAGGGCCTCGCCATGCCACCACCAGACCCACGCGTGACCATAGACCTCGGACCCCTCCGCCCCCAGCAGCGCCGATCCACTACCCAGGCCGATACACGCCACCAATACGCAGAGCGCGCCCACGACGAAAAGCTCACGCACGGCCGGACGATACCCGGTTAGCCTGCGAGGCCTTGCTCGCTGGAGGGTCGGATGCTCGGAAGAGTGGCTCGGACAGCCCCAAGCCCTGCCATGTCACCGACTGGGAATGCCTTTGCTCCGTCAGCGGCACCGACGGGCATCTCCAGGCGCGCCCGCCAGTCTTGATGGAGATTCGATGAACGCTCCCACGTGGAACCTGGAGACTCTCTTCGAGGGAGGAATCACCGGCGAGGCGTTCACCACCTCACTCGCTCGAGTCGAGGCCGAGGTGAATGCCCTGGTGGAGCGCGCGGACCAACTCGGAGCGCCGGGTCCCGAGTGGGTCGATGTGCTCCTGGACCTCGAGGATCTGACGGTCCAGGCTCACCAGCTGAGCACCTTTGCACACTGTTGCAGCTGCGCCGATGCCTGCGACCGAGCCGCCGCCTTCGCCAATGGACGCGTGGAGGCCCTCTTCGTACGCATCGAACGCGGCATCGTGCCCATCGAAGCCCAGCTGGCGTCCTGCTCATTGGAGGTCTTCCAGGCCCTGGTCTCCCTTCCGGAGCTCGAGGAGATCGTTCCTCGTCTGAAGAAATACCGGGCCAGGGGTCCGCTCTTGCTTCCGCGCGCTGAACAGGCCCTGGTCACGGAGTTGGGAGAAGACGGTATCCACGGCTGGGGGCGCTTCTACGACGAGCTGGGCGGGACGCTTCAGGTCACCCTCTCCGACGGCCGGGTCCTCGGCTCCGCCCAGGCCCAGAACCTGCTTGGCAGCGCCGACCGCCAGGAGCGCACAGAGGGTCTCCGAGCGCTGGATTCGGCCTGGGAGGGAGTCTCCAACCACTGTGCTCGTGCGCTGACCCACATCATCGGCACCCGCCAGACCCTGAACGACCGCCGCCAGGTCGACGAACTCGCAGACACCTGCAATGGTCAACGGGTCACCCGTGAAACCCTCGAGGCCCTGATCGAGGCCAGCCGCCGCGCGCAGCCCCTGCTCACACGCTACCTCGACGCCCGCGCGGGAGTCCTGGGCATCGAGCGATGCGGCTGGGAAGACCTGGGCGCCCCTATCGGAGCCGGGAGCACCTGGGACTGGGGGCGCGCACGCGGCTTCATCCTGGAGCACTTCCAGAGCTGGAGCCCCGAGCTGTCGAACTTTGCAGCGCTCGCCTTCCGGCACGACTGGATCGAGGCGGAGGACCGCAACCACAAGCGTCCCGGCGGGTGGTGTGCCCGGGTGCCCGCCAGCGGCGAGAGCCGCATCTTCATGACCCACGGCGGGACCTTTCGCAGCACCACGACCCTGGCGCACGAGCTGGGTCACGCCTACCACAACCACGTCACGCGCGACCTCAACCCCAGCCGCCGCATGATCCCCAGCACGCTGGCCGAGACGGCCAGCGTCTTCGCGGAGTCGATCGTCCGAGATGCTGCCCTGGAGGCCGCATCAGAGGATGAGAAGCAGGCCATGCTCGATGCTCGGCTCTCCGCCGGGGTGAGCTTCCTCATGAACCTGCCTGCGCGCTTCGACTTCGAGCGGGAACTCTACGTGCTGCGCCGCAAGGGAGCCCTCCGGCCCGAGGTGCTGAGCGAGCACATGGTGGCGATCCAGAAGCGCTGGTACGGAGACGCGCTGAGCAGTTGGTATCCCCGATTCTGGGCCAGCAAGCTCCACTTCTACATCAGCCAGTTCGCCTTCTACAACTACCCCTACACCTTCGGATACCTCTTCGCCCAGCTCGTGTATCGGCGGCTGCGCGACAGCGGTGACCGGGCAGCGTACATCGACCTCCTGCGCCGCACCGGCTGGCAACAGTGCGAGACCCTGGCCCAGGAGACACTCGGCCTCGATCTCACCGACCCGGAAACGTGGTGGCAAGCCATCACGCCACTGGAGCAGGACCTCGAGGCCTTCCTCGCGCGCAGCTAGAGCGAAGGCACCAGGATGGCGGCGAACATGAAGATGCCGACGGCTGCGAAGTAGACCAGCATCGCGAGAATGGTCAGCACACCCACCCCTCGCCAGAAGTTCCTCTGGGCGAGCAGCGCACGCTCCACGTGCTCCGTGTCCTGGAAGGCCACAACGCCGCCGATGGCCCTGAAGTAGCTCACCAACCACCACGCAGGCAGGACGTACACGCAACCGAGCAGCATGTAGAACACGGCCATCCCCAGGAGCACCACCCCCCCCGATCCCCCGGCCGCTACGCCAAGCACGCCCCCCAGAGCAATGACCGCACCGCCGCCAAACATGGCCAGGGTGCACAGGCCGAGCAGGATGGCGATGAAGAGCACCCACGGCCGGGTGCTGCGCAGGGCGTCGACGATGCCCTCGCTGATCTCGATCGAGGACTGTGGTGCGGCGTAAGGATCCCTCATGACCCTACCTACGAGCCTAGAGCCCCTCGTAGTTCGTGGCCTTGGGCTTCATCTCCGAGATGGCGAGCTCGGGCTTGCTTCCGGCATGCACTTCGAGAATCTCGACTTCGATGTCACCCCAGGCAGAGCCGGTGTAGCCGTAGGGGCCCGGAATATCGACGCGGTGCCAGCCCGTCGTGTCCGAGACGTCCACGACATTTTCCACGTCGTTCGCGGTCACCTTGATCTTCTTCACCTTGCCGTAGCCGGCGGGTCCGTGCTGGAACTCGAAGCTGCTCAGACCGTAGCCGTCCGCGACGAACGTAAAACCAGCACCCTCGGCCGGGCTGGTCCAGAAGGTCCGCGTGTTGTCGTCCAGGGTGTCCATGATGCTGTGGGCGCCGTCAGCACCAGTGTCCGCCGTGAACTGGGCGGCCGCATCGAACTCCTTCATGACCACAGCCAGCTCGCTGATGCCCACGTTCGGGTAGTCCACCCCATCGTAGATATCGACGATCCAGATCTTGACCTTGCCCCCGAACATGTCGTTTCCGATGCTCAGGTCCTCAAAGTCGATCTCCTGCATCTCCGCCTTGTCTTCGATCTCGACATGCGTCGTGCCCGTGGTCGTCATCTGCGCGCTGTCTGTGCAGCAGAGGATGTCGATCTTCACCTTCTTCACCCGGGGGTGATCGCTGAAGGTCTCATCGCTCTTGCCGTAGCCGGGGAAGATCCGGAGCTTGTCGATGGTGCCCTTGGGCACATCCAGCATGATCCACTCGCCGCGGTTGCTGGACTCGCCCGGCACCATCCAGGCTGTCTCGAGCTTGCCATCGATGGCGGAGTTCGCGTTGTAGAAGTTGGTGGGCTTGCGGCTGTCCTTCTTGAAGGAGCTGGCGGAGGCGCCAGCGAAGGCAACGGCGGGCACCAGCAGGACGAGCAGGAGCTTCTTCATGGGATTCCCTTGGATCGAAGGCGGGATAGCTAACACGGCAGGGGGCCAGGCTCGTCCTTAGCCCCGGACGACGATCCGAAGCCCAACAACATCCTGGCTTCCTACGGTCACCGGGTTCTGCTCACAGGCTCCCTGGGGATCGCCCGGTGTTGGCCCATCGCCATCGGCGTCGATGGAGGCCTCGAAGATCAGCTGGCCGTAGTCGCTGGGCGCCTGAAAACTGAAGCTCCCGGGCGCAACGTAGACCTTCTTCAGCAGGCTGCGCCCACCGTGCCCCGCTCCATCCACCCGGTAGACGTCCACGGAGACCTGGCCAGCCTCGACGCCCTCGAGCGACAGCTCACCACTCAGCGTGACGGGGTTCTCACCCAGATCCTCGAAGATGACCTGCTCAGGCTGAGCGAGGCTCTGCTCCCCAGGGGAGCCCTCCGAATCCGGCTGGGCGAGCCCGACGTAGGCCCCTGGTACCAGCTCGAGATCCTTGGCGATGCGGGGCTGCTCCTGGACCTCGAACACAACCTGGACGAAGGGATCGGTCGAGTCCGGACCATCGCCCGAAGCATCCTGGAAGAACTGCAGGGTCACCGGGCCCAGCCCTCGCGGAAGCGCGATCTCGTAAGCACCCGGACCATCCAGTTGAGTCTTTGTGAGAAAGGCCAGCTCATCACCGTCCGTGGCAGGCGCCAGAACATCGACAGCGATGGTCTGTTCCAGTGGGCTCGAGAGGGTGCCTGACACCAGGGTCCACTCGCCCTCATGGTCCGGAAACGCGGTCCTCGAGCTGGCCCCGTTGAGATCGAACTCGGAGTAGGCCCCCACCACCAGCTCCAGGATCACCCCGTTCACATCCTCATCCCCGACCAGTACCGTCAGGCCTGCAAAGGGGTCGTCGTCGGAGGGCCCGTTGCCGTCGACATCCTGGAAAGCCAAGAGCTTCAACTCGCCCAGACCCTTCGGCGCTCTCAGGGAGAACTCCTGAGGGCCATCCACCTGAAGCTTGCCCTGAGCGATATAGCCCGCATCCACCGTGGGGTCCGCCGTGAGCAGATCCACATCGATGGGCTCTTCGAGTTCACTGACCAGGAGCCCCGCGATGAACACCGCATCGTCCTCATCCAGATCACCGAAGGGCTCCACCTTCCCCGCGTCCGGATCGTGCTCGATGAGTGCAGCGCCCTCCGGTTCGCCGACGGTGAAGCGTTCGTCCAGTGCCCCGGCCACACCCGTGGTCTTCTCCAGGCACATCACCGGCAGGACCAGGAGCGCGGTGGCCCCCACGAGCAGGCGCCACTTCAGCTCTATTCCTGAAGCCATCGCAGGGTCCGCATCAAGCCATCTTCCAGGTTTACCTTGGCCCGCCAGCCAAAAGCCTCGAAAGCCCGCGTGGTGTCCAGGCACTTTCGAGGTTGCCCATCGGGCTTGCTGAGATCCCAGCGCACCTCACCCTGGAAGCGACAGGCCCTGGCGACGGTCTCCACCAGCTCCCGGATGGTGAACTCCTGCCCGTTCCCGATGTTGACCGGCTCGGGGGAGCTGTAGTGGTCGCCCAGCGTCACGATGGCGTCGGCACAGTCCTCCACGTAGAGCAGCTCGAGGGTGGCCTTACCGGTACCCCACGCCACGATGTGGTCCGCACCACTCTCGGCCGCCTCCAGGCAGCGGCGAATCAGCGCCGGAACGACATGGCTGCGCTCCGGGGAGAAGTCATCCCGTGGGCCATAGAGGTTGGTGGGCATTGGAAAGACCGCGTCGAAGCCCCACTGCTCACGATAGGCGCGGCCCTGCTCCATCATCACCCGCTTGGCGAAGCCGTATCCGGCGTTGTTCGGCTCCGGATAGCCGTCGAAGAGCCTGGCCTCCTTCATCGGCATGGGGGTGATGCGGGGGTAGGCGCAGACGCTGCTCACCCCGACGAAGCGCCCCACCCCAGCGAGCCGGCAGGACTCCATCAGGTGCGTGCTCATGAGCACGTTGTCTCGCAGCACCTCGCCGGCGTGCTCGCGCATGTAGCCAATGCCTCCACCGTGTACCGCGCAGTGGACGACCAGCTCCGCTGCGAAGTCGGAAAGCAGCCGGCTGCAGTCGTGGCGACCCCGCAAGTCGTAGTCGGCGGACCGTGGCACGAAGACCTCGTCCCCGCGAGCCCGGTAGCGGTCCACGATGTGGCTGCCGAGGAAACCTGCTCCGCCGGTGACCAGAACCTTCATCAAACGTTGGAGTAGGGCTTCCGAAACTCGAGCAACTGCAGCCCGGACACCAATTCCCGGATCCCGCTCTCCATGTCGATCTGGCAGTGGAAGCCCAAGGCGTTGATCTTGGCGTAGCTGACCTCGTAGTCCCGTTTGTCCGCGTCGCTGCCGACCTCCGCAAAGTGCACGATGAAGTCGACGTGTTCCTGGAGTTTCCGGACGATCTGCTCCTTGGTGAAGTTCATCTCGTCCGCGCCCACGTTGTAGACGTTGTCGACCATCTGGTCCCAGTGGCCCAGGGTGAAGAGCACGACCCCCGCCATGTCCCGGATGTGGATGAAGGTCCGCCGGAAGTGCTTCTCGTAGACCACCATGTAGTGCTGTACGAGCGCCTGCCATGTGAAGTCGTTGATCATCAGGTCCAGGCGCAGGCGCGGCGAGAGACCAAAGGCCGTCGCAAAGCGGTAGGAGACGCAGTTTCCATGCCGCATGCACAGGTACTCCGCCTCGGTCTTCGTCTCGCCATAGAGCGAGAGCGGGTTCAAGGGGGTGTCCTCGGTGCAGATCCCTTCGACCTCGCCGTAGTTGCTGCCCGTGCTGGCGTAGATCAATCTCGTCTGCGGGTCCAGCGCCTGGATGACGTTCTTGGTCCCGCCCAGGTTCACCTCCACGGCCTGCTCCGGGAGCTTCTTGCAGAGCGGGTAGCCAACCATTGCCGCAAGGTGGACCACGGCCCAGGCTCCGTCGAGTTCGCGCTTGAGCAACTCCGCGTCCCGGACGTCCCCTCGGGTAAAGGAAAAGAGCGGGTCGATGAAGAGCTCCATCATCGATTCCGGCCCGTAGGTCAGATTGTCCACCACGTGGACCCGGTAGCCCTGGCGCAGCAGCAGACGGGTCAGCACGCTGCCGTAGAAGCCGGCACCACCCGTAACAACGATCTTCTTGTCTGAGTTCACAGCCTGATTGTAAGAGCTTCGGCAAGCACAGCGCGCAGCAAGAGGCCATGCTCCTCACCAAAGGCGTGGCTGTTGCCTACGAACAGCCCCCGTTCGTGCACCACATCGGCCACCGACAGCTGGCCGGAAATGCGGGCTCCAGGGATCTTCGAGAAGGCGGGTTGACGGGCGAGATTGGAGCCCGAGATGGGCCGGGTAGCGATCTTGTGGGCCTCCAGGACTGCCTGCACTGCAGCTCGGTCGACGTCCTCGGGCAGCAGGATGGGAAAGGCAAAGGCAGCGGAGACGACCCCGGGAGGTTCCGGGAAGACAGTGACCGGGAGATCGGCCAGCAGGTCACACCAGCGCCGATGGTTCTTCTGGCGGCGTGCGATGAAGCCATCCAGACGCTTCAACTGGACCCGACCAACCGCACCGGAGAGTTCGGTCGGGCGCAGGTTGTAGCCGGTGCTGACAAAGAGGAAGCGGTCATCAATGTCCGGATTGGCCGCAGCAATCTGCGCCCGATCGCTGCGCTCACGCACCCAGCCATGGGCCCTCAGGCTGCGCATGGCGTCGGCCAGATCAGCGTCGTCGGTCACCACGATGCCACCCTCGAAGGTGGTCAGATGGTGGCTGAAGAAAAAGGAGAAGCTCGCTGCACTTCCCAGCTGACCCGCGCACACCCCTCGGCGCTGAGCACCAGGCGCAGCGCATGCGTCCTCCAACACCTCCAGGCCCAGCGCCTTCAGCGGCTCACAGTCGGTGGGCATGCCCAGCAGATGAACCGCAAGGGCTGCGCGGGTTCGGGGCCCCATGGCCTGGGCCGCACCACGTGGACAAAGACACAGGCTGTGCTCTTCGATGTCCACAAGCACCGGTACGAGCCCAACCTGGGCCACGGGGAAGAGGCTCGTGGACCAGCCCACGGCGGGTACCAGGACCTCGTCACCGCGCTCCAGCCGCCCGGTCTCGACCATCGCTGCGAGCATGAGGAGGTTTGCCGAGCTCCCGCTGTTGCACATCACGCCGTGCGCCGCTCCACACCAGGCGGCGTACTCCCGCTCGAAGGCCGCGACCTGGGGCCCCATCGTGACCCAGGTCTCCAGCATGCACTCGGTGGCTGCGATGACCTCCTCGGCGCCAAAGGAGACGACCTGAAGCGGCAGCCCCAGCGAGGCGTCGTGCTCCAGCACCGGGTAGTCCGCCATCTCCTCGCGGATGAGTCCGGCGATTTGCTGGCGGCGGCTCATCGCCCGAGCGTGAACCACCGCGCTCGGGGGAGCTCGGTCAGCAGGACCTTCAGGTGGTCCTTGCCCACGGGCCAGGACAAGGCCTTGGACTCACCACCCGCCCGCTGTCCTTCCTCGGTGGCCAACTCTGCGATCGGCCAGCTGCGCTGCATGCAGCGGATGCTCATCTGGTACTCGATCGGAAAGCGCTTGACCGTCGTGTCCAGGTCCAGCAGATCCTCGCGGCGGATGGCGCGAAAGCCATTGATGGTGTCGGTCACGAAGGGGCTGGTCTGGTTGAAACACAGGTTTGCGATGCGGGTGAGCGTCTGGTTTGCCCAGCTGCGTGGACGAAAGAGATTGATGTCTTCCTCGTTGGTGGACCCATCCGCGAAACGGGAGGCAATGGCCAGCTTGGCCCCTTGCAACAGCAGATCATCGAGCCGGACGATGTCCGCCGGATCCTCGTTTCCATCAGGACTGTAGAAGACCATGCGCTCGGCGCGGCTGGCGTCCGCAGCGACGCGAAAGGCGACACCTCGGCCCGGAATGTTCTGCTCAAGGATGGTGATGCCACGCTTCGTGAGGAATTCACGGGAACCATCGGTGCTGCCACCATCAACCGCGAGGACCTCCCGGAACTCCCCACATGGAATCTGGTCCCAGAGCTGCCGCAGGCCATCGATCTCGTTCAACACGAGCAACACCAGGCAGCTGTCGCGCACACCGTTGTCCATCACTCGATGAGGCCCTCGGCCACGAGGAATTGCGCGACGGTCTGGGCAACGGCGTCATTGCCTGCGGCGTTGGCGTGCCCCCGGTCGTTGGCAAAGTAGTACTCGGCGCGGTTTCGGGTGACCTCGCTCGGATCCACGTGGGGGATGTCCTCGGCCTCGGCAAGGCCCCTCAGGATCGCCCGGTGCAACTCGGTGTAGCCCTCTACCTCCAGCGGATAGCCAAAGAGCACGGGCGTGCCGCCGCTTGCCCGCACGGAGTCGACCAGGGTGCGCAGGTTGTCCAGATAGTCCTCTGGAGGGATTCGGAAGGGGCACTCCGTCTCGTCCTGCTGGCACTCCTTCGCCTCGACCTGCCAGCGGCCCAGCATGTGCTGCATGAAGCGGTAGGTGGTCCAGCTGTAGAGGACGCTCTTCAGGGACAGCGACTCGTTCTGAAGCAGGGCCTGTGACAGGTCCGTGTAGGCCGCTCGGCGCGCATCCTGCACCACAAAGCCCAGCAGGACGACGTCCGCCTCCTCACGCTCCAACAGTTCATCCCAGAGCCAGAGACCCTGAAAACTGGTGTAGCCCGGCTGGCCCCCATTGATGACCTGAGCCGTCTTTCCTGAAGAGCGAAGGTGTTCCTGCAGCCGGTAGGGGAAGGTCTCCGAGTCGCCCACTCCCCACCCGTAGGTCGTGGAGCACCCCATGGCCAACACCCGGGTGCCCTCCTTGCTCTCGTGCCAAGGTGGCCGCAGGCCATTCCCGTCCGTGGTGACGCGGAAGGTGGTGTTCTCCTCCTTGTGGGCGACGGCCCGATCCTGGTCCGGCTTCTCGCGCCAGTACACCGACGCGTGGATGAAGCGCGTCGTGTCGCCCTCGGGATTCCAGAGCTGGCGCATCGCCAGCTCCGTCGCCCCGAAAAAGAGCAGGCTTGCAAGGCCGACGAAGACCAGGCGCTTCGATGCGGAAAGGCGGCGGCGGCTCACCGCTGGATTCTACTCGCCAGGGCTGATGGTGATGCCGGTGTGGTCGATGATGCCGCCCGACTTGAAGTAGATGTTGTCGTAGTAGGTGCTGTCATTGATGGCGACCGAGAGCGTGCCGTGGTTCGGAGCGCGGTAGGTGGTCTCCAGGCCAACCGGAAAGATCTCCTCGATGCCGTCGTCGGTCACAAAGCGGCCGATGAGCATCCCTTCACGGCAGGACTCCATAGTGCAAAGCCACTCTTCACCGTCGGGACCCTCGGTCCCAGGAACCCCTTCCGTGTTGATCCAGGAACCCTTTTCAGTGATGCGGTACTTGTCTGCCGTGGTTGACTGGATCCGAGCCACTTCTCCGGCGCACAGCGGCACACTGAGCTGCCAGGAGCCACCGATCTCCAGGTAATCGAAGACCGTGTAGGTGAAGGGCAGCTGACACTCGCCCTCGGTCAGCTGGTCAGGCAACTGGTTGAGCCAGGACTGCCAGGTCATCGGATCGCTGCCAGCCCCCATGACCTGCTTGCACATCTCCAGGTTCTTGAGCGCGACGACCTCGATCTGCTCCGGGCGACCGAGCAATACGGTCTCCACGTCATCGACGACGTAGGAGGGGAAGCTGACCCCGTCCTCGCGGGCACCACCCCACTGTGACTGCATCTGTTGGAGCGTCTCCTGCCGAGCCATGCGGCGCTCGCTCAGGCCCTCCGTCGATTCCACAGCAGCGAAATCTGGCGGAAAGTAGCAGGAACCAGTCCAGCCCTCTTCGCTATGCCAGCCCACTGGGGGCGGAGCAGTGTCGTTCTTCTTGGGACCGCAGGAGAGCAACAGGAGCAGCATCAGGCCTCCAGGAGGATGGCCCCAGGAAGGTAACCCCCCGACACAGCTCCGCCTACAGGCGTCCCGCCGATGCGGCAAGCACTCAAAGAGCGCTTGAGCAATCGAGGAGACAGCTCGGCGTGCGACCCGAAGGACGCTAGATCTTGCCGATGAGCAAGAACCCGAATCCGAAGGTGAAGAGGGTCAGGGTCTCCATGAAGACCAGACCGATGAGCAGCGGGGTCTGGATCTTTCCAGACGCCTGGGGGTTGCGAGCGATGCCCTCGAGACCGGCTGCGACAGCGCGACCCTGGCCGAGGCCACAGCCGACAACAGCGAGACCCATGCCGATTCCAGCACCCTGGCCAATGCCAGCGGCGGCGGCGGCAGCAGCAGCGCCTTCCTGGGCGTAAGCGGGATCGGTGGACAGCAGGAAGAGGGCGACCATCGCCAGAGCGATGCTCAGGTACTTGGAATTCATCTTGGCCTCCACTTCAGCAGGTTTCACTCCTACTGAAGTTACGTAAGCGGGTTGAAATTAGTGCTCATCGCCAACGCTGAGCATGACGTAGACCACCGTCAGCAGCATGAAGACAAAGGCCTGGACGAAGCACACGAATGTGCCCAGGCCAACGAATGCGGCTGGCAAGATGATGGACTGTGAAAGGTCGGACGCCACACCCAACAGCAGGTGGTCCGCAAACATGTTGATGTACAGACGCCAGGACAGGGTGACCGGCCGGATGAGCATCGAGAAGAACTCAACCGGGAAGATGAACCACGTCAACCACCACACCGGACCAGCCATGTGCTTGATGTAGTTCTTCAAGCCGGCTTCCTTGAAGCCAGCCCAGTTGAAGACGACGAAGACCACCAGGGCTACGGCGAAGTTGGTGCTCACAGCCCCCGTGGGGGGGAGGAAACCAGGCACCAGCCCCATCAGATTGCCGATCAGCACATAGATGAAGACAGCGGCGATCACAGGGAAGTAGCGAGCGGCGAGATCTCGGTTGTGAAGTGAGGTCTCCACGAAGTTCAGGAGGGAGCCGATCAGGATCTCGAGCAGGTTTGTGGGGCTCGGGGTCGCATCGGGAACGTACTGTTCGATGCCCCCCCGCGCTCGGGCCTTGTTCAGGCCGGCTCGGGCCACCAGCGCAACGAGCACACAGATGAGGACAGTGGTCCAGGCGGCAGGCACAGCGTGGAAGCTGTGGGTCTCCTGAGCGTTGACCAGCCACTCGGGCAGGTGCTCATGGATCGCCTCCAGTGGAGCGCCGTCCTCGACCCCAGGAAGCAACCAGAACCAAGAGTAGTGGTACATCTCAGCTTTCCTGGGGCGTGGTGAAGAGAGCGGTGACACTTCGGACGGTCATGGCCAGGACCGCAGCGCCCAGACCCAGAAGCACGCCCAGGGCGTCGAGATAGAGGAGCATTCCCAAGAGCAGGGCAAGTCCTGCGATGGTCTTGAACAACAGGCCGATCAGCCCCAGCGCTCGGGTCTCGTCGGAGACCAGCGCTGAAACGCTTCGAGAGATGAGCGCGACATTGGCAAGAGCGATGACGCCTCCCGCCACGGTTCCCACAACCGACGGAAGACCGCCCACCGCCATGCTGACTACAACGAGCGCGGCCAAAGCCAGCAGCGTGTCACGAAGCAGTGTCTTCGAGTCGAGTGTCATCGGTGGGGGTCCGTTGGGGCGGCCTTGTAATTGACTGCCCGAAGGTCGTCAACATGCCCTGAGGAGCCGGCGCTCAGGCTCTCTCGGAGCGCTCGGAACGAGCGATAGCTCTTCCCAGTGATCTTGCGATCCCATCTAGCTCGGCGTCACTCAGTGAGAGAGGAAGAAATGCTGCTTCGTACTGGCTGCATGGGAGGTAGATCCCCTCGTCCAGAGCCGCGCGGTGAAAGCGCCCGAAGCGGCCCATGTCACAGGTCTTTACCTCTTCGAAGTCTTTGGGCGGCTCGGCGCGGAAGAAGATCGTGAACATGGATCCGACCCGATTGATCGAGCAAGCCTGCAAGTGAGGGCGCAGCGCCCCTTCCAGGCGCTCGCCGAGATCCTCCAGGCGGCTGTAGGCCGCCTCATCGAGCAGCGAGAGGGTGGCTCGCCCTGCGGCCACCGCGAGAGGGTTCCCGCTCAGCGTGCCGGCCTGGTAGACGGGACCCAGCGGAGACAGGCTCTGCATGATGTCGCGACGGCCACCGAAGGCCGCCAGCGGCAACCCGCCGCCGATGACCTTCCCCATCGCCACCAGGTCCGCTCGGAGGCCAAAGCGCTCACAGGCCCCACCTCGAGCAAGGCGGAAACCGGTCATCACCTCGTCGACGATCAGCAGAGCGCCGTGCTCATCACAGAGAGAGCGCAGGCCTTCGAGGTAGCCGGCCTCGGGAGGGATGCAGCCCATGTTCCCGGGCACCGGCTCCAGGATGACGGCCGCGACCTCCTGGGCCTCCAGGTGTCCTCGCACGGCATCCAGGTTGTTGAAGGGTGCGGTCAGCGTGGCCGGAGCGATGATGCCCGGGCTTCCCGGTCTGGCAAATGTGGCCACGCCGCTGCCTGCCGCGACCAACACGCTGTCGTGAGCTCCGTGGTAGCAGCCGTCCAGCTTGATGATGGCGTCGCGGCCTGTGAAGCCCCGAGCCAGGCGAAGCGCATGCATCGTGGCTTCGGTGCCGCTGGAACAGAGCCGCACCATGTCCAGCCCGGGAACCCGATCGATCAGATCCTCCGCGAAGCGCAGCTCCCCCTCGGTGGGGGCCCCGAAGCTGGCGCCACGGGTCATCGCCTCATGGACCGCCGCCACGACGGCAGGGTGGGCGTGACCGACGATGAGCGGGCCCCAGCTTCCCACGAGGTCGAGGTAGCGGTTGCCGTCGACGTCGACGAGGACATGGCCCTCGCCACGCTCGACAAAGACGGGATCGCCCTCCACGGCGGAGAAAGCTCGAACGGGGGAGTTCACACCTCCGGGGATCAGGTGCTTGCTGGCCTCAAAGAGCTCGGTGCTGCGCGTCATGCCGGGGGTCTATCCCGCGAGGGCTAGTCCCAGCAGGACTCCCAGAGACCCGCGTCTTCCGCTCTGGCCTGCTGCTCAGCGGTCTGGAGGCTGCTGGCAAAGGCCGTGTTGGGCTCGAAGGGGAAGGCCCAGCCGTGGCCCTCGCGGACCAACTGGCGGTTGATGAAGGCCCCGTCCAGGCTCAGGTAGGCGAGGGTGCGATCGTAGTCGTCCTTGCACTCGGCATCGAAGCCCAGCCAGATGCTCTGGTTCAGAAGGAGCCCGGTGCTGCGATCGAGGGCCTCGGCAGCCCAGCAGTCTGGCGCGTTGCCCCAGTTCATCTCCGGGGTGTCGATTCCGATGAAGCGCACCACCTCATACACACTGCCGTGGCTCACGCTGATGGTGTCGCCATCGTAGACCTCCTGCACCTGAACCTCGATGGGTGATCGGCAGGGCGCCTCACCCTCGAAGATCTCGGTCTCGACGAGCTGTGTGTCCGTGGCGCTGTCTTCGCCGGTGTCTACTTGCTGCGGCTTGGGGCAGGCCAACAGCAGGAGAAGCGTCATTCCCCTGGATCGCGCCGAGCGACCCGCTCGCGAGCTCGCTCGGTCTTCTCGCCGTCCAGGCTCTCCAGCTCGGCAAGGGCCTCTTCGTAGTTCCCTCGGCCCTCGGCGCACACAGCGCGGCCAAGGCGGGCCAGTTGCTCCCACTCGTCCGAGGCGCCCATCTCGAGCATGCGCAGGTAGTACTCGTCCGCACCCTCGTAGTCGCCCACCTGGAGACGCGTACGGGCCATTCGCAGCCAGGCCTGCTGGGCCGTGGCCGGATCGTCGCTGGCCCGCTCCCAGTGCGACCACGCAAGCCAAGGGCGCTCGGCCCGAAGCCACAGGTCTCCTGCGCGCAGGTGACGCTCGCCCCCCGCCACCGGCTCGAAGTCCAGGCTCGCTTCATAGGCCCGGGCACCCAGGACCGGGTTCCCCAGCTGCTCGTAGACCGCCCCCAGCCGCACCAGGGCCTCGTCGCGACGGGGATCCTCCGGGCTGTTCTGCTCGAAGCGCCGCAACAAGCGCACCGCCTGGGTGTCCAGCCCCGCCGTCGCCGCGACGGCACCGCCGACGTAGAGGGCATCGCTTCGGGTCTGAGCGTCCGGCGACCAGCGCGCCACCGCGAGGTAGGCATCGACCGACTCGATCGACTGGCCCTGCGCGGCCAGCAGGTCCGCGCGCGCCATGGCGCCGGGACTCCAAGGTCCGAGCCACCACACCAGCATCAGCATCGGCGGACCGAGCGCACCGATGGTGCTGGCCACCAGCGTGGGCATGCGGACTAAGGCAAGAAGGGATCTCACGAAGGCCCTATCTACTCCTCGGCGGGATCCTCATCAACCCGAGCAATCGAAACAATGCGCTCCCCGTCGTCCACGCGCATGACCTTTACCCCCTGGCTGGCGCGGCTCTCGGTGGTGCGAATGTTGACCACGGGGATCTTGATGACCCGCCCCGAGTCCGTGATGATCATCAGCCGGTCCTCGGGCTCCACCTGCAGTGCTCCGACGACGATGCCGGTCTTGTCGGTCACGCGGTGGGCTCGAATCCCCTTCCCGCCACGAGACTGCTGCCGGTACTCACCACTGGGGGTCTGCTTGCCGTAGCCGTTCTCGGTAACGGTCAGGATGGACAGGTCCGGGTTCAGGGCGTTCATGGAAGCGATCTCGTCGTCTTCCTGGAGCCGGATACCCCAGACGCCACGGGCAACCCGGCCCATGTGGCGCGCTCCCCGGCGCGGCTGCCAGGGAGTGACGCGTCGACTGTGCACGACGCCATCCTCGCCGACTTCACCCTCGATGACCACCATCGCCGTGGCGCGTACCGCAGCAGGCGCCACCCCCTCGACTCGGACTTCCGTCTCTCCGCTGACCAGCGTGAACCGACCCGTCTCCGAGGCCTCGTCGACGTCGAGTCCGTCTTCCTTGACCGACCCTCCGATTCGTACCGGGCCCTGAGCGATTTCGGATAGAGCCGTCATGTCTTCCGAAGGGATGTAGCGGTCCAGACCCGGGAAGCGGATGGACTGGCCCTTCTTGGTGCAGACGAAGACCTCTGCATCGCTGCTCGTGAGCAGCACCGACAGCAGGATGTCGCCCTCGGCGCAGTCGTAGGCGCGAAGCCCCGTGCGACGCATGTTCTTGAACTCGGACAAGCGCGTGCGCTTGACCAGGCCCTTGCGGCTGCAGAACAGCAGGTCCAGATCTTCGACATAGTCGTTGATGGTGAGCACCGCGGCGATGGTGTCGTCCTGCTCGAGCTCCACCAGGTTCACGATCGGCTTGCCGCGGCTGGTACGGCTGCCCTCGGGGATGCGGTAGACCGGGATCGCGAAGCTCTGTCCGCTGGTGGTGAAGATCAGGAGCTTCGCGTGGGTGTTCGCGATGAAGATCTCCCGGACCTCGTCCTCCTCCTTGGTCTGGATGCCCCGGGTGCCGAAGCCTCCCCGGCGCTGCTCACGGTAGAGGTCCAGGGGCGTGCGCTTGATGTAGCCCGCGACGGTCAGGGTGATGGCCTGGTCCTCCGCGGCGATGAGGTCCAGGATGTCGATGTCGCTGGCAGCATCGACGATCTCGGTCTTGCGCTCGTTGGTGAACTTCTCGCGGATCACCAGCAGCTCATCCTTGACCACCTGCATGAGCAGGGCGTCGTTGCCGAGCAGGCTATCCAGGTAGGCGATCGTCTCGAGGATCTCCGCGTATTCACCCTCGATCTTCTCCCGCTCCATGCCGGTGAGGCGACGCAGCTGCATCTCCAGGATGTTGCGAGCCTGAATCTCCGAGAGGCCGAACTGCTCCATCAGGCCGACCCGGGCCTCTTCGGTGGTCTGGCGGGAGCGGATGAGGGCGATGATCGCGTCGATGTGGTCCAGCGCGATGCGGTAGCCCTCGAGGATGTGCGCTCGCTCCTGGGCCTTGCGCAGCAGGTACCGGCTGCGTCGCGTGACCACGTCGCGACGGTGAGCGACGTAGTGCCCCAGCATCTGCTTCAGGGAGAGCACTCGAGGCTGGTTGTTGACGATGGCCAGCAGGATCACGCCGAAGGTGGTCTGCAGGTCGGTGTGCTTGTACAGCTTGTTCAGCACGATGTCGGTGTAGGCATCGCGCTTGCACTCGATGACCACCCTGCGACCCCGGCGATCGGACTCGTCCCGGATGGCCGCGATGCCATCGATGCGCTTCTCCCGGACCAGCTTGGCGATCTGGTTCAGGACGCGGTCAGCACCCACCTGGTAGGGCAGCTCGTCCACGATGATGGCCTCGCGGCTACCGATCTCCTCGATGTGGCTTCGGGCACGGATGACGACCCGGCCACGGCCTGTGAGGTAGGCGTCGCGGATGCCCGTCCGCCCGTGGATGATGCCCCCGGTGGGAAAGTCCGGACCGGGCACCATGCCCAACAGCTCGGTCTCGGGGGTCTCGGGGTCGTTGATGAGCTCCACGACGGCATCGATGATCTCGCCCAGGTTGTGGGGCGGGATCTTGGTGGCCATACCCACCGCGATGCCCTCGCTCCCGTTGACCAGCAGGTTGGGAAAGGCAGAAGGCAGCACCCCAGGCTCGAGATGCTGTCCATCGAAGTTGGGGTGGAAGTCGGCGGTCTCCTTGTCGATGTCCCGCAGAAGCTCCTCAGCGAGCTTGCGCATCCGGCACTCGGTGTACCGGTAGGCGGCGGCGGAGTCCCCGTCCGGCGAGCCGAAGTTCCCCTGGCCATCGACCAGCGGGTAGCGAAGGTTCCACGGCTGGGCCATGCGCACCAGCGAGTCGTAGACCGCGCTGTCACCGTGCGGGTGGTACTTCTTCAGGACCTCGCCGACCACACCGGCGCACTTGCTGTACTTGCGATTGGACAGCAGACCCTCGCCATACATGGCGTAGAGGATGCGTCGATGGACCGGTTTCAACCCGTCGCGAACGTCCGGAAGAGCGCGCCCGATGATGACCGACATCGAGTAGTCGAGGTACGCCGTGCGCATCTCGTCTTCGATGTTTATGGGGACGACCTGCGGGCCGAGTTCAGTATTGGACATAGGCCCATCTCCTAACCCGTCGAACTAGCGAACGATGGCCTCCCAGTTCTCCTCGTTCTCTTCGTGCTTTGGGGCCCTCTCCACGCGCAATCCCATGTGGGTGTCGAAGCGGACGTCTCGCCGCCGCCCACGCTTCCAGGCACCGTAGGCGGGACCGGTCCCAACCAGTGCGCCCGCGTGCGTTCCGATCAGGTCCGCTCGTCCCCAGGCGATGAGGGCCTCCCGCACATGGGGAGCCTCCTCGGGCTTCCAGTAGAAGAGCAGGGCCCGCTGGCGGCTTCGCTCACGGCGGCCCTTGGCCACGAAGACCGGCCCCTTCGTGTAGGGGTCGACGCCGCTGTAGTAGATGGCGGTCGAGATGGTCGCCGGGGTGGGCATGAACATCTGCACCTGCCGGGGGCGCAGAGCGTGCTCTTTCATGTAGAGCGCCAGCTCGACGCACTCCTCCGGCCCAACACCGGGGTGAGCACACTGAAAATAGGGAACCAGGAACTGCTTCTTGCCCGCCTCCTCGTTGGCCTTCTTGAAGCGCTCCATGAAGCGGGTGAAGTGATGGATCTCCGGCTTCTTCATCCAGCGAAGCGCCTGGGAAGAGGCATGTTCGGGCGCCACAGAGAGCTGCCCCTGGACGTGGTGCCGTGCGAGCTCCTCCACGAACTCATCGTCCAGGGAGGCGAGGTCGTAGCGGATGCCCGAGTTCACGAAGACGCGGCGGATGCCGGGAAGCTTCCTCGCCTTGCGAAGCAAGCGCAGGTAGGGCTTGTGATCCGTGCCGTAGTGCTTGCAGCGCACCGGATGCAGGCAGCTCACCCTTCGGCAGACCTTGTTGGCGGCCTCGCTGTTGCACTTCATGTGGAACATGTTCGCCGTGGGCCCGCCGAGATCGCTCACGATGCCCTTGAAGCGCTTGTTCCGCGTCATCGACTTCAGCTCGCGCAGAACGCTCTCTTCGCTTCGGCTGGTGACGTCCTTGCCCTGGTGAATGGTCAGGGCGCAGAAACTGCAGCCTCCGCTGCAACCACGGTTGATGGTCACGCTCCCCTGGATGCTGGCCAGTGCCGGAACGGGCTTCCGGTAGCAGGGGTGCGGACGATAGCTGTAGGGCAGCTCGTGAAGCCGATCCATCTGCTTGCTCGACAGTGGGAGCGCAGGCGGGTTCTGCACGACCGCTCGAGGGCCGTGACGCTGGATGAGCACGCGCCCGCAGTGCGGGTTGGACTGCCGGTACATCTCCAGGGTCACCCGGTTGAAGGCGCTGGGGCTCTGCTTGCACTCCTCGAAGGAGGGCAGCTCCAGGCCCTCTTCCGGCAACTCGTCTTTCGCACCGGCTGCCCAGGCTGTCCCCTGGATGTCACGGCACTCGGTGATGCTCCGCCCCGCTGCGAGACGCCGGGCGATCTCGACCACCGCAAGCTCGCCCATCCCGTGCACCAGCAGATCCGCCTTGGCATCCAGCAGGATGCTGCCCCGCAGCTTGTCCTGCCAGAAGTCGTAGTGGACGAGTCGACGCAGGCTGGCTTCGATCCCCCCGATGACCACCGGAACGCCTTTGTAGGCCTGCCTGCAGCGCCCGGTGTAGGCGATGGTCGCCCGGTCCGGACGGCTGCCCGCCTGGCCTCCCGGCGAGTAGGCATCGCTGCTGCGCAGCCGACGACTGGCGGTGTAGCGGTTGACCATGCTGTCCATGTTCCCCGCCGTCACGCCGAAGAAGAGCCGCGGCCGTCCCAGCGCCCGAAAGGGCTCAGCGCTGTCCCAGGCGGGCTGCGCGATGATGCCGACACGGAAGCCGTGGGCCTGGAGCCAGCGACCGATAGCGGAAACACCCCAGCCAGGATGGTCCACATAGGCGTCGCCGGTGATCAAGACGACGTCGACCGGCCCACCGGCTTCCTCGGTCGTCAAGGCGAGGGTAGGGCGCAGATCCACGCGCAGGACTATCCTCTCCCCCTGCAATGAGTGATTCTCCGACCAAGAAGTTCGGCACCTTTACCGGCGTCTTCACCCCAACCTTCCTGACCATCATGGGGGTCATCCTCTACGTCCGCATGGGCTGGGTGGTGGGCAACGCCGGCCTGGGAGGTGCCCTGACGATCCTTGGCCTGGGCATCCTCATCACCACCTGTACGGGCCTCTCCCTCTCGTCCATCGCCACGAACACCCGCATCGGTGACGGTGGCCCCTACGCCATCATGAACAAGTCTTTGGGGCTGGAGGTGGGCGGCTCCATCGGCATCCCGCTGTACCTGACCCGGCCGCTGGGCGTGGCGATGTACATCTTCGGCTTCCGCGAGGGCCTCCAGTGGGTCTTGCCCGGGCTACCGGCGCTGCTGGTCGATCTGGGGATCTTCGCCGTGCTCTTCGGCATCGCCTACCGCAGCGCCGATCTGGCCTTCAAGACCCAGTACTTCATCATGGGGCTGATCGCGCTGAGCCTGATCAGCATCTTCGCCAGCCCGGTGTCCTGGGAGGAACCCGTCGCCTTTGACTGGTTCGGCACCTACCCAACGGATCCCGAGACCGGTCAGTCCCCTGGCTACTGGGGGGTCTTCGCGGTCTTCTTCCCCGCCACGACCGGCATCCTCGCCGGCGCCAACATGAGCGGAGACCTGAAAAACCCGCGCCGCGCCATACCCGTCGGCACCTTGTGGGCGATCGTCTTCAGCTCCATCATCTACTTCGCCGTGGCCTTCTGGTGCGCCCGCACCGGGACGCTGGAGGAGCTGGCCAGCAACACCAACCACATCATCGACAAGAGCCTCTTCCCACCGCTGGTGCTGGCTGGATTGCTGGGAGCCACCGCCTCGTCGGCGCTCGCGGGCCTGGTCGGCGGCCCCCGCATCCTGATGGCCATGGGGCAGAACCGCGTGGTGCCCTTCAGTGAGCAGATGGCGAAGCTGCGCGGAGGGGAGCCCCGAACGGCACTGCTGGTCACAGGCGCCTTGACCATCGCCTGCATCATGTTGCGGGATCTGAACGCCATCGCACCCCTGGTGACGATGTTCTTCCTGATCACCTACTGCATGATCAACGTGGTGGTGCTCTTCGAAGGCAGCCTGGGTCTGGTCAGCTACCGGCCCACCCTGGCCGTGCCGCTGCTCGTACCGGCCGTGGGCCTGACCGGCTGCATCTTCTCGATGTTCATCATCAACCCCACCTTCAGCCTGGTCTCGATGGCGGTGGTGGTGGCCACCTACTTCTTCATGCGGGCTCAGATCAAGGGGCGCGACGACAACGAAGACGTCCGAAGCAGCGTGTTCACGGCGTTCGCAGAGTGGGCGGCAGCCCGCGTGACGCCCGAAGACATGGAGAACATCCGCGCCTGGAAACCCCACGTGCTGGTCCCTGTGGAGGACGCCGAAGCCTTGCGTGGGAGCTTCCCGCTCCTCATGGACCTGGCCGCACCCGAGGGCAGCGTGAACCTGCTTGGCGTGCCGACCCGTTTCTCCTGCGAGCGGCTCGGCCCCCGCCTGGAATACCTGAGCGCGGCCTTTCGCGAACAGGGGGTGCTGAGCTCCTGGGCCACGGTCCGAATGGACGACTACGATGCCGCGGTGATGACCAGCCTGGAGGCGCTGCAGTCCGCCTTCTTCCGGCCCAACCTGGTCTTCACGCGTGTTCCTCCCCCCGGGCCACGGCGCGCAGACAAGCTGGTCGTGTTGGATTCAGCGCTGGCGATCCGTGTGGGGGTGCTGCTCTACGCCGCCCACCCGACCGCAGGCCTGGGGCGCAGGATGGACGTGCACCTGTGGGTGCGCGGCGACCCGAGCTGGCAGGCGGACGCCGCCTTCGCTTCCGGGAACCTCAACCTGCTTCTGCTGATGGGCTTTCGTCTGTCCAGAATCTGGAAGGGAGACCTTCGCCTCATCACGGTGATCTCGGATACCGCCGAGGAGGCCCAGGCGCTGGCTTTCCTGGACGAACTGTGCGACCTGGCGCGCTTTCCGGACACGGTGGAGCGGGTGGTCAGCTGCGGTGACCTGTCCTCTGCGGTCGCGGAGCTTCCACCCGCAGACTTGAGTCTCTTCGGTCTCCAGCGCGAGACCCCCAACCTGGAGTGGGCGGAGTCCATGGTGAAGATGACTCGGGGGAGTTGCCTGTTCGTCTTGGACTCCGGCCGAGAGTCCGCACGCGCATGATCGCCGTTCTGCTCAGGTCGATGAGGTCTTCGCTCCGGAGCCCATCAAGAGGCCTGGGCCGCAATGAAAGACGAGCCGAAGTGATCGAAGGAGCTTCTCGAAGCCCTTGACGTGCGGGCCGGGTTGCGTACCTGCCCTCGCATGCAGACCCACACCTTCGACGCCGAAGTTCGCCAGCTCCTCGACCTGGTCATTCACAGCCTGTACAGCGACCGCGAGGTCTTCCTGCGAGAGCTGATCTCCAACGCCAGCGATGCCCTGGACAGGGCGCGCATCACCGGTCTCGAGAAAGAGCTTCGTGCCGCTGCCGACGAGCCCGCCATCGACATCCGCATCGATCCGGTGGAGAGCACCATCACCGTCGAGGACAACGGCATCGGCATGACCACCGAGCAGGCCATCGAACAGCTGGGCACCATTGCCCGCTCCGGAACGAAGGCCTTCGCAAAGGCCCTCGAAGAGGACAAAGAGAAAGACCTGATCGGCCAGTTCGGCGTGGGCTTCTACGCCGCCCTCATGGTCGCAGAGATGGTCACCGTCGACAGCCTGAGCGCGCTGCCCGAGACCGAGGCCATGCGTTGGAGCTGCGACGGAAGCACGGAGTACACCGTCAGCGAGGGCGAGCGTGCCCACCGGGGCACGGCGGTGACCCTGAAGCTGAAGGAGGACGCCTTCGAGTTCCTCGACGAAGAACGGCTGAAGGCGGTCATCAAGCACCACAGCGAGTACGTCCACCACCCCATCCGCCTCAACGGCGAACAGATCAACGAGCCCACAGCACTCTGGGCACGAAAGCCGAGCGAGGTGAGCGACGAGGAGTACAAGGAGTTCTATCGCCAGGTCACCGGCGACTGGGGCGAGCCGGCCACCTGGAAACACATCCACGCCGACGCGCCCGCTCAATACAAGGCCGTGCTCTTCGTCCCGGCCCTTCCTCCCCAGGATCTGAACTACCCCGACGGCAAGCGCCCCTTGCGTCTCTACGCCCGCAGGGTGCTGGTCGAGGCGGAGGCACGCGCCCTCCTTCCGGAGTACCTGCGCTTCGTTCGCGGCGTGGTGGACAGCGAGGATCTGAAGCTGAACGTCAGCCGCGAGATGGTGCAGCACACGGTGGTCGTGAAGCAGCTCGGAGATGCCCTGGTGAGCCAGGTGCTGCGTCACCTGAAGAAGCTCGCAAAGAGCGATCCCGACGAGTACGCCGAGATCTGGAAGAGCTACGGTTCGACGCTGAAGGAAGGCATCCACGGTGACGTCAAGCGGCGCGACAAGCTGGTTGCGCTGGCCCGCTTCGACAGCACCCGCTTCGACGCAACCGGGCAGGTCAGCCTGAAGGACTACGTGGAGGCCATGCCGGAGGGCCAGGACGAGATCTGGTACCTGGCTGGACCCGACCGGGCCACCGTAGCTCGCAGCCCCCTGCTGGAGGGCTTCCGCCGCAAGGGCTGGGAGGTCCTCCTGCTCACCGACCCGGTGGACGAGTGGGTCGTCAGCAGCCTGCCCGACTACGACGGCAAGACCCTGCAGTCCGTGGCACGCGGGGAGCTGGACCTCGACGAGGAGGAGCCCGAGACCCCCGTCGACTCGGACATGGTCAGCTGGATCGAAGGACTGCTGACGGGCCAGGTAAAGGCTGTGCGTCTCTCGACCCGTCTGACGGACAGCGCCAGCGTGCTGGTGGACGACACCGGCGAGATCGGCTCCAACATGGCGCGCATCCTTCGGCAGATGAACAAGGAGCTGCCGTCCTCCATGCGGATCCTGGAGATCAACCCCCAGCACCCGATGGTGCGCACCCTGGACCAGCTCTTCACGAAGGGCCGGAAGGCCGAGGCGGAGCCGCTCGCTCGGCTTCTGCTGGACCAGGCTCGCCTGGTCGAGGGACACATCGAGGATCCGGTAGCCCTGGTGCAGCGTCTACAGACCCTCTCCGCGCTGGCGGCTCAAGCGCTGGGCGTCGGCCCCGTGGTCGAGACCGTATCCGAAGAGCCGAGCGAGATCGTCGAAACCACCGCCGAAGAGTCCGAGGTGGAGGAAGCCGCCGAGGTGGTGGTGCCCGACGAGGTCATCGAGGCCACCCTGGAGGAATAGCTCCTCAGCTTCCCTTCAGGTGGCTCACGAGATCGTCGAAGTGAGCGGCAAGCTCCTGGGCACCGTCCTCGTCGACGAGCAGCACCGGCGCCGAGGCATCGCTGGGGTTCACTGCGATCATCGCCCGCCCCAAAGCGGCCACCGCGTGGTGCTCCGTGTTTCTCAGGGGTTCGCTGGAGGACAGAAGCTCCCAGGAGTTGCCTCTGACGGGCACGTCTTGAAGCCTACGGTACTCCTCGCTGACGAAGCGGACGTAGCGCTCATCAACCTTCGGCGCGTTGAAGAAGGTCATGGTCTGGAGGCGTGCCCGCTCGGACAGGTCGATGCCCAGGGCCGCGAAGTCCCAGCTGAGCACCTCCTCGCTCGAGGGCTCTCCTTCGGACAGGTCCAGCAGCTTCTGCATGGCCTCCGCACCCAAGCCTGAAAGCCAGCGACGAACAATGGACTCATCAGCCATTGTCGAATCCTACCGGTTCTGAGCCACCCATTCCCGGACGATCTCAGGTCGCTCGTCCAAGAAGGTGGCCACACAAGCCCCGTGCGCCTCGAAATGGTCCATCTCCGAGCGATGTTCGGGATCGGTTTCGGCCTCTGGCCTCACCCGGTCCAGGGCGTCCAGCACGAGCTGACCTCCCCCCATGTCCTCCACCAGATCCGCGAACTCCAGCATGCGATCCATGACGTCCTCCCTGCAGCGCTCGTCCTCCTGACAAGCGCTCGCGAGCAGTCCCATGTCGTAGCCAGCGGGATCCACGCCGTGCTTTCCACAGTCCGGGTAGGACCACGGTCGATAGCCGAAGCTCAGGTCGCCGGACCAGGGAATGAGGGTCCAGCGATCCGCCGTGGGCTCGTGGTAGATCCGGTAGTTGCTCAGGTCGAAGCTGTAGCTGTCCCAGTGCGCGATGCTTCGCTCCATCGCCATGAATCCGACGAAGCGCTCCCAGTCCCACGACTGCTGCATCGCGCTGCTCCAGGCCTCCCCGCTCAGCCCGGCCGAGTCGATGAGCTCGCGCAAGGCGTCGTCGTTGCCCTCGTCGTCCTCTTCTCGATCGAAACAGCTCAGGGCGGTGAGATCGCAGTAGTTCTTCGCGTTCTCGTAGAGGTTGCCTCCGCTGTCAGAGAACCAACGCTTCAGGAAGTCGTCTTCGATGTCTTCGACCACCGAGTAGAGGCCCCGGTCGTCCCCTTCGATGGACAGCCGGGCGTAGCCGACCCGGGGTGCCGGCAGATCCGCGTTTCGGAAGATGCTCCAGGTCAGCACCTCGCTGGAGAGGATGGGATCCAGGGTCATGTTGTGCAGGTTCAGTCGTCGCAGGCCATAGAAGCGCTGACCCTCGTTCACATGGTCGAAGGCGAGCTTCAGCGAGGGCTTGTAGTCGATGCCCTGGGCGGTGCTGGTGCCCTTGATGCGGACACCGACCTCGTAGCTGATCTCCCCGACGATGAAGCTCGCTTCGGCCCACTCCCTGGGGTTGTTGCGAAGTGAACTCAGGGCGCTGCTGCTGAGCTCGATGGACCACGAGTGGATGCTGAGATCGGAGAAGACGTCCACCTGAGGGAAGCCCGGAGCCGTCTCGATCCGGTCGTCCAACACCACCTGCGGTTCAGGATCGGAACCAGGGTCGGGCTCTCCAGGTTCCAACTGAATGGGCTGAACACAGGCCAGCAGCAGCACGATCATCTGAACAGGGTAACAGTGTCCACAGGCTGTGGATCACTCTGTGGATCACTCAGGGAAGTGAACGCGGTCGGTGCCGAGTCGTGCCTGTTCCCGGCCTCTTATCGGCAGGCGAGCCGAACACGAAGGTCAGCGAGAGCTCACTGCGCCAGATGGGCAGTCCCGTCCCGTACTCCGGCCCCAGAGCTGCCTCGATGCCCAGCCAGGGCCGTGGCCGAGCACCAAAGCCGCCTTGCAGCGCACCCCAGGGGCTGGTGAGCTCGCTCTCCACGCTCATGCCCACGACGAGCCGGCCATGCAGGTAGAGACCTTCGCCCGGCTGCCCCGCAAACCAGGTCCGTCCAGCCAGGCTCAGGCCCAGATCCAGTTGCTCGGCGGGGCTCTCCCAGTGACCCACCGCTTCGATGGCCAGCCGTGGATCCGGCTCCCAGCCCGCCCGCAAGCCGGGCTTGAGGGTGGCCGGTGTGACCACTCCGATCACGGGGCTGAGGGTGAGAGAGTCGGCGAAGGAGATGGAGATCAGGAGCAGCACGCCACAAGCCTATCCCGACGGCTCACTCCCTCGACCTCAGAGCTCGTAGAACAACTCGACGCCCAGCTGCGGACCCGTGATGAGCACGTCGGTCCACTCGTTCTCGGAGAAGGGGGTCAAGGCAAAGAACTTGGCGCTGCCCTTCAGCCCGATCTGCTCACGCTGCAGCTTCAGTTCCAGGCCCGCCATCCCGGAGACATCGACCTCGAGGAAGGGCTGGGTGTTGGGCGTGATCCGAGGATCGTTGGGGGTCAGATCGGCAGACCACACCACCGCAGGACCACCGCGAAGCATCACGTCCCAGGTGAAGCCGTTGGGCTGAGGATGCGGGATCCGAAAACCAGGAAGGATGTAGATGCTGTGGCGCAAGCGGAAGAAGTCCGCGGCCTCGGAGCCCAGCAGCGCCAGTTCACTGGGGGGGGGCAACGGCGCCAATGTGAAGAAGGCCCCCAGGTCTACCCAGACGAAGCGGGTGAGGCGGCTGTCCATTCCGAGCATTCCACCGGTTCGAGACGGAGTCTGCACGAGGCTGACACCACCGTGAAGCTGGATCTGAGGCTCGAGTGGCGGGCGTCCGGCAAGGGCCGTAGAAAAGAGCAGGGCAACAGCTGTCACGTATGACCTCCGAGGGTGGACCTATCCGAAGACATGGGTGGCCACCATAAGCAGTCCGTTAACGTCGTGGACCTCCCGCTCGAGACGCGGAACCTCCACCAGGAAGCCTTCACTGGTCTTGTTTACCTTGTCGATGAGCTTCCGCTCGGTCGCCGCCAGCTGCCGAAGGCGTCCGTGGGCAGCCCCCAGGCGCGCGATGAGGCTGGCGGCGGTACGCGGCGCCAGGTCACTCGCCAGGGCTCGGGCATCCTCACCCAGCAGCACTCCCGCTTCCAGCGGCTCATCACTGCAGATGTGCACCTGGTTCACCACCGTCCCGCCGCGCGGGTAGCCCCGCCGAGAGAGCTCATCGGCGAAGAAGCCCCCCACCTCGACGCTGGGCTCCGTGGGCGCGCAGATGGTGATGAAGGTCGTGCGGCTGTCGTGAAAGATGCGCTGGACCTCGTCGTGGCGATCCCGGAAGTCATCGACCATGTCCTTGAACAGGCCCAGGAACTCCGCCAGGTCGTCCAGAAACTCGTTGCCGAAGACATAGCCGAGAAGCCCGTAGATCATCGCGCTGGTGCCCTGGGCCACCCGGCTCATGATCCCTCCCTTGCGATGGGGTGGGTCCAGAAACCACTTGATGACCCGTCGGTCGAAGAAGCGGGACAGCCGACCGGGGGCCTCGAAGAAGTCGAGCGCGTTCTTCACCGGCGGGGTGTCCAGAACCACCAGGTCGTAGCGACCGCCGGTGACCACGTCGTGAAGCTTCTCCGCCGCCATGTACTCCTGGCTGCCGGCGAAGGTGTTGGACATGGTCTGGTAGATCTTGTTGTGGAGGATCCGCTGCGCGGTCTCCTCGTCCGGAGCCATCTCGTGCATCAGCTCGTTGAAGGTGGTCTCGGTGTCCAGCATCATGGCCCACAGCTCGCCGGAGCAGTCCTCGAGCTCGATCCGGGTCTCCTCGTTGCCGAACTCCTTCAGCCCAAGGCTGTTGGCCAGACGCTTGGCCGGGTCGATGGTGAGGACGAGCACCCGCCGATTCTGCTTCGCCGCCCACAGCCCCATGGCTGCAGCGATCGTGGTCTTTCCCACACCGCCACTGCCAACGCAGACCACGAGCCGGCAGGAGTTCAGCTTTTCCGCACAGGACTGCATCACTCCAGCCTCCGACGCGAGCGGCGGGCCAGGGCAGCGGCCAGGTTCCGTACCAGGTGGGCAGCGCCCTTCTCCGGCGAGAGCCGAGGCACGTCGATGAGCTCCACGCCGATCTCCCGCCCCAGACGCTCGATAGCCCGCCCCGTAGCCACCTCGAGACGGCTCTCCCAACGACCCGAGAGCAGCAGTTCCTCTTCGGGCCCTGGACGTTCTTCCTCGCTCAAGCGCTGAAGCAGCAAGCGCTCATCCGCGCTCAAGCTGGGTCGGCTCGACCGGTTGAGCACGACCAGCGGGGCACGAAGCTTGGGCACCTGACGGCGGAGCTTTCGGAAGGTCTCCACCGTCTCGTTGATGACCATCTCCTCGGGCAGCGCCACCAGGATCATGAAGGTGCCGGGGTCGTGCAGCAAGGCCTGGCTCTCGATGCTCCGCTGGTAGATGGGGCCCACACGGAAGAGCTCCAGGGTGCGGCCCGGGCTGTGCATCAGGGCCGTGGCATGCCCGCTGGCTGGCAGGTCCACCACGATGAGATCGAAGTCCGGCCTGAGCCAACAGACCTTCGACAGGGTCACCACCTCTCGATTGCCCGGGGTCGCATCCAGGAAGAGCCGCACGATGTGGTTGCTGAGGATCAGGTCCACCACACGCCGACTGGGCACCACACGCTCGATCCAGTCGTGCAGGGCGTTGTACCAGTCGATGTTGCAGAGCCACAGGTTCTCCTGGGCCTCCACCGGCTCGAAGCCGACCTCGACGCCGAAGAGCGGGCTGAGGGCCGAGCGCTGACTGTCCACCTCGGCCAGAAGCACCTTGCGCCCCTGCGAAGCAGCCAGCCTGGCCAATGCAGCGCTGACACTCGTCTTCCCCACGCCACCCTTTCCGGTGACGAAGACAACCTGGCCATAGACCAGATCGGCGATGTCGAAGACCTCGCTCACCGAAGCGTGATCACCAGCGGATCAGGTTGGCACCCCAGGTCATCCCAGCACCCAAGGCGGCCAGAACGACCCAGTTTCCGGGGCGGATGCGTCCTTCCTGAATGGCCTCGTGCAGGGCGATGGGAATGGAGGCAGCCGTGGTGTTTCCGTAGCGCTGGATGTTGTTGAAGACCTGGTCTTCGCTCAGCTCCATTCGCCGGGCCACCATCTGATTGATCCGCAGGTTGGCCTGATGTGGAACGAGCAGATCGATGTCGGCAATGCTCAGGCCGTTGCGCTCCAGCAACTCCGAGATGACCTTCGGGAGAAGCTCCACCGCCAACTTGAAGACCTTTCGACCCTCCATGTAGGGAAAGTGGCGACCCTCCTCGAGCATCTCCGCCGTGAGCCTGGGGTTCAGTCGGCTGGCGGGTACCTCGACCTTGAGAATCTCGGCGTGGGCACCGTCCGCATGCAGGCAGCTGTCGACGATGCGGTGTTCATCCTCGCTGGGGCCGACCACCGCTGCCCCCGCGCCATCACCAAAGATGACCGTGACATCACGACCGCGGTCGCTCAGCTCAAGACCGCTGGAGTGCACCTCACCGCCCACCACCAGGACGTTGTTGGCCATGCCACTTCGAACGTAGGCGTCGGCGGTCGCGAGCCCGTAGACAAAGCCCGTGCACTGGTTCCGGATGTCCAGCGTGGCGTTGCCGTTCATGCCCAGGCGGTCCTGGAGCAGACAGCTGTTCCCGGGAAAGGTGATGTCGGGCGAGAGCGTCGCGAAGATGATGAGGTCGATGTCCTCCGGCTGCAGACCGGCCTCTTCGAGAGCCTCCCGTGAGGCATGTTCGGCCAGGTCGGTCGCCCCCACGTTGCCTTCCACCCAGCGACGCTCCTCAATGCCGGTGCGCTGCCGAATCCACTCGTCGTTCGTGCTCAGGAACTCCGCCAGGTCGTCGTTCGTGACAACCCGTTCGGGCAGATAGTGTCCCATCCCTAAGATGCGTGCGCCGCGCGTCATGGCCGTCCTCTTCAGATGTCCAGGTTCCGGACCTTGAGCGCGTTGTCTTCGATGAAGGCTCGGCGTGGAGCAACCATGTCCCCCATGAGGGTGGTGAACATGCGATCCGCCTCGAAGGCATCGCTGACTTGAACCTGGAGCAGGATGCGGGCCGCCGGATCCATCGTCGTCTCCCACAGCTGATCCGGATTCATCTCACCCAGGCCCTTGTAGCGCTGGATGTCATACCCCTTCCGTGCGGTCCGCATGATGGTCGCGTGGAGCTCCGGCCAGTTCTTCGCCTCCATGCCTCCGACCTGGGCGGGCGTAGGCAGGCTGGCTCGCAAGCCTGTCGCCAGGGAGCGAAGATGCTCGGTGTTCTCGGATCGATTGATCCTGCTGCCGAGGGTGGTGACGCTCTGACGACCGTCGCGAAAGGCGGTGACGTTCAGACCCCACGTGCCGAACTCCTCTTCGAAGCTGGGAACGATGGATTCCACCCGGATCTCGGGGTTGCACTGCGCCAAGCGGCTCCCGAGCACCTCCACCTGCTCCTCCATGGAGGCGCGGTCCGTGTCGGCGTCAAAGCCTCCGATGGCCAGCCACGCATCGACGATCGATGGGTCCGACCGCCGGGACACTCGCCGCAGGCGATCGGTGTAGGTGGAGAGTTCGCGAACCGCATCCATGAGGCTCTCACCGGTGAGCTCATCGACGGTCAGACCACGGACGCCCCGGTCGAGCAGAAACTCCTGCAGCGCAGGCTCGTCCTTGAGGTAGACCTCGCTCTTGCCTTTCTTGGCCTTGAAGAGAGGCGGCTGGGCGATGTAGAGGTAGCCGCCTTCTACGAGGGACATCATCTGACGGTAGAAGAAGGTCAGCAAGAGCGTTCGGATGTGGGAACCATCCACGTCCGCGTCCGTCATGATGATGATCTTGTGATAGCGCAGCTTGGAGAGGTCGAATTGATCGTCGCCGATGCTGGTACCCAGCGCCGAGATGATGGACTTGACCTCGTTGTTGGCCAGCATCTTGTCGAAGCGGGCCTTCTCCACGTTCAGGATCTTTCCCCGCAGCGGCAGGATGGCCTGGATGCTGCGGTCGCGGCCCTGCTTGGCCGAGCCTCCGGCGGAGTCACCCTCGACCAGGTAGATCTCGCACAGGGACGGGTCCTTCTCCTGACAGTCCGCCAGCTTGCCGGGTAGATCCCCCCCGTCGAGCACGCTCTTTCGGCGGGTCAGCTCCCGAGCCTTGCGGGCTGCTTCACGGGCCCGGCTGGCTTCGAGGGCCTTCTGGATGATGGTCCTCGCGATCCGGGGATCTTCCTCCAGGAACTCGTTGAGCTTCTGGTTGACGATGCTCTGGACCAGACCCTTGACCTCGGAGTTGCCGAGCTTGGTCTTGGTCTGACCCTCGAACTGCGGCTCGGACAGCTTCACGCTGATGATCGCGGTGAGGCCCTCGCGACAGTCATCACCCGTGATGTTGGCGTCCTTGGCCTTGAGCAGGTTGTTCTTCTGGGCGTAGCTGTTGATGCAACCGGTCAGAGCCGCCCTGAAGCCACTGACATGCGTGCCGCCCTCGCGGGTGTTGATGTTGTTCGCGAAGCTGTAGATGAGCTCCTTGTAGGAGGTGCTCCACTGCAGCGCGAGCTCCACATCGCAGCCTTCCCTCTGGCCCTTCATGAAGACCGGCACGTCGTGCAGCGGCTGCTTGTTGGAGGAGAGGTACTCCACGAAGGAGCGAATGCCGCCTTCGTAGCAGAAGTCGTGGCTCTGTTCCTCCCGGCGATCCTCGATCGTGATGCGCACACCCGGGTTGAGGAAGGCGAGCTCCCGCAGACGACGGGACAGAACATCGAAGGAGAAGTCCCGGGTCCCGGTGAAGATGACGTCGTCGGGGAGGAAGCGGATGCGCGTTCCTCGCTTCTCGCTGGGCCCGAGGGCGGTCAGGGCCACCTGCGGAATGCCGCGGACGTACTGCTGGACGTGGTGCTTCCCGTCGCGCCAGACATCCAGCTTCAGCCAGTCGGACAGGGCGTTCACACAGGAGACGCCGACCCCGTGAAGACCCCCAGAGACCTTGTAGGACTCGCTGTCGAACTTCCCGCCAGCCCCGATCTGGGTCATCACGACCTCGGCAGCGGAGACCCCACTCTCGTGCATACCGACCGGAATTCCGCGCCCATCGTCTTCGACGCTGCAGGAGCCATCCTCGTGCACGACGACGAGGACCTCCGTGCAGTAGCCCGCAAGCGCTTCGTCGATGGAGTTGTCCACCACTTCGTAGACCAGGTGGTGCAGACCCGCCTCGACGGTGTCGCCGATGTACATGGCCGGCCGCAGTCGAACGTGCTCGATCCCCTCGAGCTTCTTGATGCTAGAGGCGTCGTAGGAGCTGCCGCCGTCGTTGCCGTTGCCGTTGGACAAGGTGGAAATTCCACTCCGGGAAGGTTTCCCCTGCTTAACGGCTCGACACCTCTCCGGCACCGACTTCAAAGGCCTGAACGTCCCCGGCTCCATGCAGTACCGAGGGGTCCGTCGTGGTGACGACGATCTGCAGGTCCAGGTCCTCCAATAGCTCCACCAGGCGACCGGTCCGAAAGCGGTCCAATTCGGAGCTGAGATCGTCCAGCAAGAAGATCGGGCTTGCTCCACGGGCTCGAGCAGCGAGCAGCTCTCCGAGCTTCAGGGCCAGGACGAGGCTGCGGGTCTGACCCTGGCTCGCGTAGGGGCGAGCTGGGCGACCGTCGAGCTTCAGCAGGAGATCGTCGCGCTGTGGTCCGACCAGGTTCATTCCGCGCCGGATCTCATCGCTGCGGCTGCGTTCCAAGAGCTCCAGATAGCTCTCTTCCAAGCGATCACGATCCAGTGATCCGCGGTAGTCCAGACTGGCTTCACCCAGTCCCGAGATCCGTTCGTGCAGCTCGGTGAAGGGCTTCCTCAGCTCATCGACCATCCGCAGGCGACGATCGACCAGGCGTGCACCAGCCTTGGCGAGCTGCTCGTCGAAGACGGCCAGCTGCACCGGGTCCACCCTTGCCTGCCGCAACAGGGCCGCTTTCTGCGAGAGCACGCGCCGGAAGGTCTGCGCCAGCTCCAGGAAGCTCGCCGATGCGGTGAAGGCGGCCCGATCGATGAACTGACGCCGTAGCTCCGGACCGTTCCGAACGATCGCGATGTCCTCCGGGCGAAAGAGCACGGCCCGAATTCCCTCGAAATAGCGAGCGAGTTGTCCAGGCGGCTTGCCGTCGACCTCTCCTCGACGTCCTTTGCCGTCGATGCGCAGGCGAAAGTCGCGAACCAGGGTCCCATCATCGACCTTTCCGCGGACCTCGGCCTTGTCCGAGCCCCAGCGCACGAGCTCCTGGTTCCGACGCGCTCGGAAGCTCTTGAGAGTAGCCAGCGCATAGACCGCCTCCAGCAGGTTCGTCTTTCCCTGGGCATTGGGCCCGTGGAACATGACGAAGCGCGAATCGGTGTCCAGCTGGACCAACTTCAGATTGCGGAAGTCACGCGCAGCGAGAGTCTTCAGGCGCATCGCGTTCCGGCAGCTCGCTGCCTCTCAGTCCAGCCGCATCGGCATCACGATCAACAGGGAATCGTCCTTTTCCGGCTCGCGCAGGAGAGCCGGGGAGAGACCATCACCCAGTTCGATGACGATGTCTTTCGTTTTCAGAGCGCCGAGGACCTCCTGGAAATACCGGATGTTGAAACCGATATCGAGGGGCTCTCCCTCCATCTCCAGCCGAACGGTCTCTCGAGCCTCACCCAGGTCCGTGTGGGTAGCGGTGATCGTGACCCCATCACCTTCGAAGGAGAAGCGGACCGGCCGACCCTTGTCGTTGGCCAAGACGCTGACCCGCTTCAGGGCCGAGTGGAGGACCTCGCGAGAGACCTTTGCCCGGCGGCGCCAGCTCGTGGGTACCACCTGGCGGTAGTCCGGGAACTCCCCATCGATCAGGCGCATGTAGAAGCGCGAGGTGGAGGTCGTGAGCAGTGCGGCGGTATCTCCAAAGGACAACTCGACCTGCTCGTCGGTACCCAGGAGCTTCTTCATCTCATTCAGGGCCTTCCGAGGAATCAGCATGCGCTCGGGCATCCCGAACTCACCCTCGAAGACAACCTGCGCGTAGCTGAGACGATGGCCGTCGGTCGCAACCATCCGAAGCAACTGACCGCCTTCATGACCATCGACCACCTCCAGGTGGCCACCGTTGATGTTGATGCGATGTTCGTCGGGACAGACGACGAAGCCCGTCTGATCGATGAGCCAGCGCAGGAGGTTGGAGTTGAGCTTCAAGGAACTCTGACCATCGAAGTCCGGGAGCCCAGGGAAGTCCTCAGCCGGGAGGCCCACGACCTTGTACCAGGCGGAACCACTGGTGATCTCCAAGCGGTTCTGGGGACCCAGGACCAGGTGGGCCGTGGTGTCGGGAAGGACCTTGGCAATCTGGAAGAGACTGGCAGCATCGACCGCAAGGTGACCGGGAGCGACCACGTTGGCTGCGATGTCGCCGATGAAGGCGAGCTCGGTGTCGGTCGCCGTGAGTCGAAGACCTCCCTCGGAAGCTTCCACGAGCACGTGAGACAGGACGGGGTTGGGCGTGTTTCTCCGCTCCACGATTCCCTGGACGCGGGTGAGACCGCTCAGGAACGCGTCGCGGTCGATGTACAGCTCCATGGGGAGGCTCCGATGGGTACTATGATCTAGCGATCGATCAGATCGTAGTCATAGATCGTTGGCTGTGAATGCTGGGGATAACGCCGAAGATGAAGGCGTTCACGCGGCTTTCGCAGCATGCAGATGGGGATGGAATAGTGGGTAAGGCTATGGGCTGGATCCGGACAAGTCGTCCAAGGAAAGAAGTCCGAGGCTGTCGGTAGGCTGTCCACAGCCGGATCGCAGACCTGCCAGGGCTCAGTCCACAGGTCTTCCCATAGCCTGTGGATCGATGGCTGATCTCAGATGCCAAGGTGTCGTTCCAGCGTCTCGATGTGGGCCTGTAAGTCGGGGTCCTTCGCCAACTCTCGGCTGATCTTCTTGCATGCGTGTTGGACCGTGGAGTGGTCCTTTCCACCGAAGGCTCGTCCCAGATCGGGGAAGCTGAGCTCGGTGTGCTTGCGTGCCAGGTACATCGCAATCTGCCGAGGTCGTACCTGGCTCTTGAGCTTCCGATGTCCCTTGATCTCGTTCACCTTGATGTTGAAGAAGCGTCCGACGACCGTGATGATCTTGTCGGGCGTAAGCGCTTTTGGTTCCTCGGCCAGGAGCTGGCCAAGGTGCTTGCAGGCGAACTCCACGGTCAGGGGCTCGCTGAAGAAGCGGTTCAGGGCTGCCAGGCGGTTCAGGGCTCCCTCGAGCTCCCGAATGTTGCCTCGCACGCGGCTGGCTATCCAGAGCGCGAGGTCGTCCGGCACCGTCATGTTCAAGGACTCGCACTTCTTGTGCATGATCGCGATCATCGTCTCCATGTCCGGAGGCTGGATGTCCGCCAACAGGCCGCCCTCGAAACGCGTGCGCAGGCGTGGCTCCAGCTTGTCGATCTCACGAGGCAGCACGTCGCTGGTGAGCACGATCTGCTTTCCGGAGGTCTTCAGGGCTTCAAAGGTATGGAAGAACTCCTCCTGGCTCCGGTCCTTGCCGCTCAGGAACTGGACGTCGTCGATGAGCAAGACATCGGAAGCGCGCCGGTAGCGGTCGCGAAACTCGTCCATTCGCTTGAAGCGAATCGCACGGATCATCGCGTTCACGAAGTCTTCGGCCGTCGTGTAGATGACGTTGCCTTCGCGTTGCTCGTGAATGCGGTTGCCGATGGCCTGGACCAGGTGCGTCTTGCCCAGGCCTGTCCCTCCGAAGACGAAGAGAGGGTTGTAGTTCTGGCCGGGAATGTCCGAGACCGCGAGCGCTGCCGCATGGGCGAACTGGTTGCAGGCTCCAACGATGTAGGACTCGAAACGCTTGTCGCGCATCACGCCGGTGATGGTCGGTCCGTGAGCTTTGGGTCTCTCTGGCTCGTTGACGATCTCCCGTGCTTCGGCTTCGTCCGCCAGGAAGTACTGAATTCTCAGGGGTCGGCGGAAGGCGGCTGAGGCCTCCTCGATCAGGATCTCCTGGTAGTTGTCACGGACCCAGTCCGAGTAGTAGCGATTCGGAACCTCCAGACTCAGGATCGATCCCTCTACTCCCAACAACTGGATGGGGCGTATCCATATGTCGTGGTTCTGAGCACCGATGCGGTCCTCGATCCGCACAAGTACAGCACTCCAGGTGTCTTGAATGGACACGTCTCTCCCAGGCGCTGCGTGCCATGCAGCACTAAGCAGCCGACGCTATCAGGTGTCCCCTGAGGTCACAAGGTAAGGCGCCCGGGTGCCTGCGACCCACGGTCAGGATCCCTTGCACCGATGTGGGGCTTGGGATAGGCGGGGCCCGTTCAAGGAGCTCATCATGAAGCGCACCTACCAGCCTTCAAACATCAAGCGGAAGCGGTGCCACGGCTTTCGCGCCCGCATGTCCACGGCCGGTGGTCGAAAGATCCTGTCCCGTCGTCGCGCCAAGGGCCGCAAGCGCTTGGTCGTCACCCACGGCAAGAAGCGAGCCTGATCTCCGACCGTTTTCCCAAACAGGTCCGGCTTCGGCTTTCCCCTGACTACCGGCGTGTACAGGGTAGAGGACGGAAGCTCCGTACCCGAAACCTCCTGGTTGTGTACACCCGCGGAAAGTCCACGCGGAGTCGGTTCGGGCTGGTGGTCAGCAAGAAGGTGGGCAATTCAGTGAGAAGGAACCGGGTGAAGCGTTGGCTGAGGGAGTCATTCAGACACCATCTTCGCGAGCTGGACGGCGTCTGGGACATGGCCTTCATCGCCTCGCCCCGAGCCACCACAGCCGGCTATTCCCAGCTGGAGGCGGAGGTGGTGGAGGTGATCAACAGGCTCTCCCAGCGTGCTCGGTGAGGTTCCTGAATGCCCTTCTCATCGGCGCTGTTCGTGCCTACCAGATCGTGATGAGACCGCTACTACCACCGGTCTGCCGCTTCGAGCCCAGTTGCTCTAGTTACTCCTTGCAGGCTCTGCGCCGCTTTGGCCCCTTTCGGGGAACCTGGCTGACCGCCACCCGGATCGCGCGCTGTCACCCCTTCAACCCGGGCGGATACGACCCGGTTCCTGAACTCAAACATGGCGATCAAGAAGAAAGGCTCGGCTGAATCAGAGCAGCGGACGCTGATCGCGGTCCTGCTCTGCATGGTGCTGTACACCGTGTACACCGCCTTCTTTGCTCCACCTGCGCCTGTGGTTCCTCCCCCCACCGAAGACACTCCGGTCGAGGCCTCGGAGACAGCGGAGACTCCCCTCCCCGAGGAAGCCGCACCCCAGACGCTCGTGGAGCACAGTGAACGTCCCTGGGTCACCTCCATGGTCACCGGCACCTTCTCGAGCTTGGATGGAGGCCCGACAGGCCTCTTGCTTCCCGAGCAACCGGGACCTCTGGACATCACTCCGGTCTGGACCTACGTCATCGATCGCGTCACCGGTGAGTCGGATGATGAGTGGAAGCCCTACGGCGACGAACCCGGGCCCCAGGGTCTGCTGACCGAGAGCGGCAGCTTGCTGATGGCGGGCTCCGGGCCGAGCTTCGTCGATGGCGAGTACGAGGTGAACGGCAGCGATGTTCTCAGCGCCACTCGCAGTGACGGGCGGCTGCGAATCGAGAAGACCTGGAGAGCCTCCGAGGACCCCAGCATCATCGAGGTGAGCCTTCGCTTCAGCAACACAGGCGCCAGCCCCATCGAGGGGCCGCTGTGGTTTGGCAGCGCGGACGGCTACGAGGAGATGGGCGGCATGATGAGCCGCTACTCGAGCTTCTTCTGGCCCTTCGGGCACGCCGACGGAGACCTCGAGCAGCCCTCCAGCCTGGAGGATCTGGACGAGGATGGTGCGGACACCTTCGAAGGACCGGTGAACTGGTACGGGACGGGAGACCGCTACTTCGTGGCGGTGACCATGCTCTCCGAGGAAGATCGCGGCTGGGGGGACCTGGTCTTCAGCCCCACGGCGGACGGTCGTCATGGGGTCTTCGTGGTCCATCCCGGGGGGCTCGCAGTCGGGGACAGCAAGTCTCTGGACCTGAAGATCTACACCGGAGCTCGCGACATCTCGGTACTCGAGGGGATCGATCCCAGCCTGAGCGATGCCGTTGACCTGGGTTTCTTCGGACTCTTTGCGAGGCTCCTGTTGGGGGGGCTGAAGCTCATTGAGGGCGTGATCGGCAACTGGGGCTGGTCCATCATGATTCTGACCTTCCTCATCAACATCGCTTTCTGGCCCCTGATGAAGAAGAGCTACGAGTCAGGCCAGAAGATGCGGGCCTTGCAGCCAAAGATCGATGCGATGAAGGAGCGCTTCAAGGATGACCCGCAGCGGCAGGGTCAGGAACAGATGAAGATCTTCCAGGCGGAAGGGGTGAACCCCCTGGGTGGCTGTCTGCCCATGCTCCTGCGCATGCCGGTGCTCTTCGCCCTCTACTCGGTGCTCTTGTACAGCGTGGACGTCTTCCACGCGGACTGGTGGTACCTGAAGGATCTATCCGTCGCGGATCCGACCGCGATGTTGCCACTCTTCGTGGGCATCATGATGCTGCTGCAGCAGCGCCTCACCCCGATCCCACCCAATATGGACAAGACTCAGGCCCGCATGATGCGCATGATGCCCTTCATGTTCGTGGCCTTCATGTTCGTCTTCCCCGCCGGCCTCGCGCTATACGTCTGCGTCAACACAACGATGAGCATTTTGCAGATGTGGCTCGTACGCCGCAAATACCCTCCGCCCGGCTCGACCGCCGTGGCCGCAGCAACCTAGGACAAGGTCATCATGCAGCATGTAAGCGTGCCCCCAGACACCGAGATCGTTCCCGCCGAGGGAGAAGACGTCAACACAGCCGTAGCCGCGGCTGCCACCACGCTGGGCGTGGCGGAAAACCAGGTGAACTGGAGCCTGGACAAGGACTGGTTCCGCAGCGAGAGCGGTGGGATCGTTCCACGAGAGACCCTGCGCATCTTCGCCTGGCCGAGTGATCCCGCCGAGATGGAAGCAGCCAACGACACGGCCAAGTGGCTGAACGAACTCATCGGCCACATGGGACTGGAAGGCAAGGTGACGGTCAACCTCAACGGGTCCGAGTTGGCCTGTCGCATCGAGGTCGATCAGCCCGGTCGCATCGTGGGACGTCGTGGTGTCACCCTGAACGCCATCCAGCACCTGCTCACGATGGGCGTGGGTGCCGATCATCCCGATCGGACCTTCCGGCTCGACGTGCCCCGGAGCGATGACCGAGACGGCCGTGACCGAGACCGTGGTCGTGACCGAGACCGTGACCGAGGCGGCCGTGATCGTGACCGAGGCGGCCGTGACCGTGACCGTGACCGAGGCGGCCGTGACCGTGACCGAGGCGGCCGAGATCGTGACCGAGGCGGCCGTGACCGAGACCGAGGCGGCCGTGACCGTGACCGTGGTGGTCGTGATCGTGACCGGGGTCGGGGTCGTGACCGGGATCGCGGCGGTCGCCGTGATCGCCGAGACGATGAGTCCGACGCCATGCTGCAGAAGAAGCTGGAACGCATGGCTCGCAAGATCGTCGAGCGGGTACTGAGCACTGGCGAGGCCGAGGTCGTCCGCAAGGAACTCAACAGCTATGACCGGCGCATCGTGCACCTGGTCGCTACCGAGACCAAGGGCGTAGGCAGTCGATCGCTCGGGGATGGTTCCTACAAGCAGATCGAGATCTACCCTGAGAGCGCCGAGGCCACCGGGGAGGAGTGATCGGGCCCATCATTGCTGCTGCGTCCCCCTGGGGACGCGGCGCGGTGAGCCTGGTGCGTCTGTCCGGTTCGGATCCCGACTTCCTGCTGCGCTTCTGTCGTCCGCGAGGCGGTTTCCCCCCACCTCGTCGGGCGCGACTCTGCACCTTCTTTGATTCCGCCGGTGACTTCGATGAGGGGCTCATCACCTTCTTCGAGGGACCACGAAGCGTGACGGGGGAGCACGTCGCGGAGCTGGGTTGCCACGGCAACCCGCTCATCGTCGAGCGACTGCTCGCCGCTGGAGTAAGTGCCGGCGCCCGCATCGCTCGTCCGGGCGAGTTCACCCGACGTGCTCTGCTCAACGGGCGCATCGACCTGACCCGGGCCGAGGCGGTGCTGCAGGCCATCGAAGCAGCCACCCCCGAAGGCCTTCGGGTAGCCCGGGCTGGATTGAATGGAGTGGTTCATGGCCTGGCGGCCTCCCTGCGGGAGAGCCTGGTGGATGCGGTGGCGGAGCTGGAGGCCCGGCTGGATCATCCAGGGGAGGATCTGACCCTCACGGACGATCGGCTTCTGCTGGAGCGCCTGGCGGTGCTGGCCGAGCAGGCCGAGTCTGCTGCCGCTACCTACCGCTCGGGTCGCCTCCTGGTGGAGGGGGCGGTGGTTGCCCTGGTGGGTCCGGTGAACGCCGGCAAGTCCAGCCTCTTCAATGCCCTGGGCGGTAGTGAACGAGCGCTGGTCTCACCGGTGCCCGGGACCACCCGCGACGTCGTGGAGCGCCGCGTGCGCATGGCTTCGGTCGCCGTGACCCTCCTGGACACGGTGGGGCTTCGGGAGGACCCGGAAGAGTTGGAGGCCCGGGGACTGGAGATCGCTCACCGCCTGGCCGCTGAAGCCGATCTGTGGGTGGTGGTGGTGCCGGCCCACGAGCCGGACCGAGCGGATGAGGCTCTGGCTCGCGCCGACGGACGCCCGCACGTGATCGTCTTCAACCACGCCGATCGATCACCGGGGCCGGGCCTTCGCACCAACGCGCTTTCGGGCGAAGGCGTGCCGGAGCTGGCCCAGACCATCGCGGAAGCGCTGGTGGGTGAGCAGCTTGGAAGCTCCGCGCTGGTGATCGCCTCCGCTCGGCAGCGCGATCGCCTCGTGGAGTTCGGGCGCCACGTCCGGGCTTGCTGTGAGTGCCTGGAGGAGGGAGGCCCCGCCGTTGCCGCCGAGGAGCTGTACGCGGCCCTGGAGCGCCTGGATGAGTTGACTGGGCGGGACACGCGCTCCGACGTTTTGGACCGATTGTTCAGCCGCTTCTGCATCGGCAAGTAGACTTCCGCTCGTGACAGACGATCGCCGAAAAGACCTTGTGCTGACTCTGGCCATTCTGGCGGGCATGGTGCTGGCCTGCCTGTTTGGGCTGCTCGCCAACAGAAGCGACACCGTGGCTGCCTTTCTCCCATGGTTCTCCTGGCTGGGAACCCTGTTCAAGCAGCTGCTCTTGCTCATCATCTACCCCCTGGTGCTGGCCTCCATGGTGGTGGGCGTCGTGAACCTTGGGGACGTGCGCCAGGTCGGGCGTCTCGCCGGCGCGGGCCTGGCCTGGTTCTTCAGCACCACGGCCCTGGCGGTGGTGCTCGGCATCATCGCCGTCAACCTGTTCGAGCCGGGGTCGGGGGTCGAGCTGGTCCTGCCTGAGTCCGCCCCCGAAGGTCTGGCGGAACGCAGCTTTGGCGACTTCTTCCTGGAGATGTTGAAGAACACCTTCAAGAACCCCTTCGACAGTCTGGCCGGCGGTGACGTGCTGGCCATCATCGCCTTCGGCCTGCTCGTGGGCGCGGTGACGAGCACGCTGGGCGAAGCAGGGGCACCGGTCGCGGCCTTTTTCCGCTCGCTCAACGAGGTCATGATGCGGCTGACCGAGTGGGTGATGTACCTGGCGCCTGTTGGGGTCTTTGCGCTCCTGGCCGAGGTCATCGCTACCCAGGGCTTCGATGCCTTGTGGGCTCTGGTCGACTACTGCGCCGTGGTCGCAGGCTCCCTGCTCGTACACGGCCTCATCGTGCTGCCCGCGCTGGGATGGTTGCTGGGTGGCGTGGCGCCATGGACCTTCTTTGCTGGCGTTCGCAAGGCGCTCATCGTGGCCTTTTCGACCGCCTCCTCGGCGGCCACCCTGCCCATCACCATGGAGTGCTGCGAGAAGCAGCTGGGTGTCCAGCCCCGGGTGGCGGGCTTCGTGCTTCCGCTGGGTGCCACGGTGAACATGGACGGGACGGCCCTCTACGAGTCCGTGGCAGCCATCTTCATCGCACAGGTGTACGGCATCGAGCTCAGCCTGGGGCAGCAGGTGCTGGTCTTCATCACCGCCACCACCGCAGCGGTGGGTGCAGCGGGAATCCCCGGTGCGGGACTGATCACCATGACCCTGGTGCTCACCGCTGTGGGCCTCCCCATCGAGGGCATTGGCCTCATCCTGGCGGTGGACCGGATCCTGGACATGGTGCGCACGACCGTGAACGTGTCGGGTGACGCGACCGGCGCGGTCGTCGTGAACCGCTGGTTCTCCGAGGAGGCTTGATGCGCTCGCTGTTCGTGATGGACCCGGTCGATCGCATCGACATCCGCGGGGACTCGAGCTGGGTGCTGATGCTGGACAGCCAGGCTCGCGGTTGGCCTGTCTCTTGGTGTACCCCAAGCGATCTCTTCGTCGAAGAACAGCGAGCTATGGCCCGGTACAGGGGGGTGAGCATGCACCCGGAGGGCTCTCCTCACTTCCGCTCGACGGAGCAGGAGATCGGTTCCCTGGACGACTTCGAGCTTGTCTGGATGCGCAAGGATCCCCCCTTCGACATGGACTATGTCTTTGCCACCTACGTGCTCGATCTCGCGAACACCCTGGTGCTCAACGATCCGCGGAGCATCAAGCTCGCCAACGAGAAGATGTTCGCCCTGCAGTGGCCGGCTCTCTGCCCGAAGACCCTGGTCAGCAACCGTCTGGACGACATTCGCCGCTTCGCGGCCGGCTTCGATCGCATCGTCCTGAAGCCCTGGGATGGCAATGGAGGCCGCGGGGTGGTCGTCACCTCCGCCACGGATCGCAACCTCGGCGTCTTGAGTGAACTCCTGACGGACGAGGGCCGCACGTTCTGTATCGCGCAGGAGTTTCTGCCGGCGATCGCTCAGGGCGACAAGCGCATCCTGCTCATCGATGGCGAAGCGCGGGGTTGGTTCCTGAGAGTCCCCGGAGAACAGGACCATCGCGGCAACATGCACGTGGGAGCCAGCGTGGTTTCCTGCGAGCTCGACGAAAACGATCGCGCCATCTGTGAGGCTCTGCGACCTCGCTTGAAGAAAATGGGCCTGGTCTTCGTTGGCATCGATGTGATTGGTGATCGGCTGACCGAGATCAACGTGACCAGCCCCACGGGTCTGCAGGAGGTGCGTCAGCTGCAGGGCCGAGCCCTGGGGCCGGAGCTGCTGGACGCAGCCATGGCGAGGAGAAGCTCATGATGTGGTTGCTCTCCGGCCTTCTCTGGGCTCAGGATGACCTGGAGGGGGAGACCATTACCGGCGGCACGGGACCGCTGGTGGGAGAGACGCCGCCGGCGGAGCTGCCGGCGATCACGGTGGAGAAGGCCGACAGTCGCTGGCCTGCGCGGGTGACCCTGGGTGCCCAGGCCTTGGGCATCGAGGTGGATTTCATCGGCAAGGCCTACGACGGCACGCAGCTCATCTACGCCCGGGACTACCCAAAGGCTCAGGAGTCCTGGTTTGCGCTGGACCGGGAATACCCGGGTCGCGGGGTGAAGCACGTCGGGAGTGTGCTCATCTACCAATCCATCATGATGGAGAACTGGGACTTCAAGAACGAGGACCAGTACCGCTACCACAGCAACTCAGCGATCTCGGAGCTGGAGGCAGCGCTGAAGGAGCCGGAGAATCAGGCGTGGGAGCACTTCATGCTGGCCGGCATGTTGGGCATCGAGTCCATCAACGTGATGCGCCGTGACGAGTTCGTCGCAGCGGTGGGGCTGGGCCTGGAGGCCCTCGATCACATCCAGGAGGTCAAGAAGCTCGCTCCCTCATTCGCGGACATCTACCTCTGCGATGGGCTCTACAAGTACTGGCGTACGGTCATCGCCCGTTCGAGCAACGCCATCCCGGACGGCCCCGACGAGCGTGCCGCGGGCATCTCGGACATGAAGATCGCCGAGCGGCAGGGCGTGTTAGTGGGACCGGGCTCCAGCATCGGGCTGACCTACTCGTACATCGAGGAACGAGAGTTCGAGACAGCCCTGACCTACACCTCGAAGCTGAAGCGCAGCCATCCGAGGAGCATCGTCAACCTGCTTCTGCACAGCCGTGTCCAGGTCTACTTGAAGCGCTACACCGCAGCCATCAAGACCCTGGACCAGGTCAAGGGCGTGGACCCCAAGAACCAGCGGATGCACTACTACTACAGCACGGCCTACCTGAAGAAGGGAGCGCTGGACAAGGCGGATGCGGCGATCGACACCTACCTGTCCTTCGGTCTGTTGCCCTACTACGAGGCCCAGTCCTGGCACCGCAAGGGAGACATCGCCTTCCGTCGGAAGGACTACGACACGGCCGAGAAGCACTACAAGGAAGCCGTGCGCGTGGACGGCTACCGGCCCAGCAAGAAGAAGCTGGAGAAGATCAAGAACATGCGAAAGCAGGGCAAGATCTGAGGCCTTCGCCTGGACGCTCGAAGGGGACTCCTGGGGGTCGGCCCCTCTCGAGGCCGACCCTGGGAATTCGCAGAGAGTCCTGGCACGGTGGACATCACTGCGTGGGAGGGGAGCGGTCGTCGCCCCGCGCCTCCTCGCGAACTACTCGGGAATGATCAACTCCATACCGACCTGCAGGTCGATACCGCCGTTGAGGGTTGCGGTATTGGCGTCTCGGATCTCCTCCCAGCGTGTGCTGGTTTTGTAGACCTTCTTGCTGATCTGGGAGAGGTTGTCTCCCTTCCGAACTGTATAGGTGCGAGGCAGCGCTTCCTCCTCGGGGGGCGGGGGCGGTGCCAGCTCGGGCTCTGGGCCTGAGCTCTCGGTCTCCAGGGATGCGGTCGTCTCGACGACGACTTCCTCCATCTCTGGAAGGGTGGTCTCGGGTATCGCCGTCGTCGTGGCCATCTCGGAGCCCAGGGCGAACTCCTGGACCTCGACGGGAGTCTCGTCGCCACCGAAGACCGTGGCGACCATGAGGGTGAAGAGTCCAAGGCCGCTCACGATCGCGGTCGAACTCATCCACAGGCGTGACTTGTCACCCAGGTCACGGACCTCACGCTCCAATCGACCGTTCTCTCCACGAAGACGTCGCGCCTCCTCCCTCAGGGCCTGCAGCTCACTGGCAGTGCGGGCCATCACCTTCTCGCTACGGCTTCGCTGTGTTGCATCGCGGCGGCTCTCGATGGTCTCGCGCAGACTGTCTGGAACGCGCAGTCCACAAGCCGTCGCTTGCTCCAGCTCGGTCAGGGCATCGCCCCAACGTCCCTGGGCACCGAAGACCTTGGCCAGCAGCAGGTGAGCCTGGCCATCATGCGGGTCCAGACACAGCAGCATTCGCAGACGGTCTCGCGCCCGGGCCAGGCTTCCCTGGCGGGCCAGTTCGACCGCTTCGTCGTAGAGCTCGGATGTGGCGTCCATGCCCTTCAGGGCCTGAGAGATGCGCTGCACCCCTCGGCTCTGGCCGGAGCCACGCTTCAATTCGTTGAATTCCACCTGGGTCATCACTGCGGTTGTGACACCGCAGCTATAGACGTGTCAAGAGTTTTTTCAAATCTTACGGGATAGACCCCCTGAATATGGCGCGTCCCAGGACAAGACTGTTCACCCCAAATCGCTGGAGCCCCAAAGGCGAAGCGATGTCGGGGGAAGGCAAGAAGACAGCAGTGTGGCGTGGCATCGTCGGGGAGCCGGCTCGCGTGCGGGTCACGCGATGGGGGGCCAACCGTGACTACGGGGAGGTGGACACCCCGGTCACTCCCAGCAGCTGGCGCGTAGAACCGCCGTGCGAGCGGATGGACAGCTGCGGAGGCTGTGCGCACATGCATCTGAGCGCCGCCGGTCAGCACGAGGCCAAGCGCTGGCTCATCGAGGATGCCTTCCGCATCGAGGGGCTGGAGGGGGTGAAGATCGAGCCGATGGTCGAGAGTCCGTTGGAGGACTTCCGACACGTCATCAAGCTCATCGCCAGTGTGGGTGACCGAGGACGCCCACGACTGGGTGCACCCGCCCGTTTCACACGGCGAATCGTGCCCATCCCGAAGTGCAATGTCATCACGCCGGGGTTGCGCGACTTCACGGGGCATGCCGCGCACAAGATGTTCGAGGTGGACCTGCGTCCCTACACCGAGGAGAGCGGGGGGCTGTTCCGCTACATCCATGCTCGTCAGTCACACCACACTGGCGAGATTCTGGTCACGGTCGTGGCCACTCGTGAGAACGGGCTGATCCGAAAATACTGCGATGAGTTGGCGCATGGTCCGGTCTCCGGTGTGCACCTGCACGTCAACAACCGGCGGGACAACACCATCTTCGACCGGGACGAAGACGGCTGCGTGGAGGTCAAGCGTATCTGGGGTCGCAAGACCCTCACGGAGAGCTTGCTCGGAGTGAAGCTGTCGGTCGGTCCCACAGACTTCTTTCAGACCAATCCGGCCATAGCGGAGAAGCTCTACGCTCACGTCGCGGAGCTGGCGGGTGCCTCCGAGGGCGTGCCGGTGCTGGACCTCTACTGCGGCGTGGGGGGCTTCGCCCTGGCCCTGGCGCCGAGAACGGGCTGGGCGCTGGGGATAGAGTCGAACGCCAGCTCTGTCGAGCGCGCCCGCGCCAATGCACGCAAGGTGGGTGCACACGCAGAGTTCATCCAGGCCGAAGTCCGCGAAGCGCTGATCGAACAAAAGTCGACGCTCCAGGAGCTCAGGCCGGTGGTCATCCTGGACCCGGCTCGGCGTGGGCTCGAGCAGGGGGTGGGGCCCGCGCTGCTCGATCTTCGACCTCGTCGGGTGATCTACGTCTCCTGCAACGCACGAGCGCTCGCTCGGGACGTCCGCAACTTTCTGGGGCGCGGCTTCGAGCTGAAGTCCTTGCGGCCCTTCGACATGTTCCCCAACACCCCACACATCGAACTCGTGGCCCTGCTGGAGCCGACCGATGTGGGCGAGGAGCCCGCTCGGAGGTCCCCCCGCCGCAAGATGGTAGGTTAGCGCGTGCTCTGGCTCAGCTTTGCACTCGCGCAGGAGCCTGCGGACGGGGCATCCATTGAGGAGGAACCCACCCGGGTCTTCGTCAGCGAGTTCCAGGCCCTCAACGCCGAGGCTGGCAGCCTGGCTGCCTTGTTGTCCGGCTACCTCGTCGGCGATCTGGACAGGCGCTCCGAGTTCGACGCCATCAGTGCCGACGAAGCACCCGACATCCAGGGCTACAGCGCATCCATCTACCTGTTGAGTTGCCCGAGCGGAGAGTACGTGGGCTGTGCCTACGTCATCGGTGACAGCGTCGACGCCGAGTACGCGGTGGCCGGTACCGTGGAGGCTTTTTCGGACTCGACCCGGGTTCGCATCTCCATCGTCGATGTCTCGGACAGCCGTGAAGCGCTGTCTTTCGAGGTGGACCTGGGTCTTGGGGATGACGAGCGTTTCGCACAGGGTGTGGCCGACATCCTCCAGGCGGTGGTCAGCGGTGAGCAGGGTGCGGTGGTGGATATTCGCGAGGATGGGGAGGAAGTTCCAGCGGATCACGATGCCGTCAACGCGCAGCTGGAAGCCCTCGCCGAGGAGATGGGTGGGGTTGAGATGATCTCCTCGGGCGGTGACCGGAGCGTCAGCCGGCCCGAATACACGCTGGAAGACCTGAGCATGGACATGGCCACCGATGCGGCCAAGCCCTGGGAGGTCCTGGGCATGAGTCCCGGCGAGTACGTCGAGTACAAGAACTCCGGCCTCACGGTCAACGGCTGGCGTCAGCTCGCGATGGGCCGAAAGGGCCAGTTCCTGTTCCGGGGGGCTCCACGCTTTGGTTTCGGTCCCTACGACACCGAGTACCGAGGCTGGTACAGCATCGACCCCAACACCTTTGCGGTGCTCGAGGCGCGGGCCTGGCAGGCTCGGAAGAGCGCGGCGGTAGGCGGTGCCCAGCTCTGGCTCGGCTATGGACTTCTGCCCTACCTGGAAGTCGATCTCGGCTTTGGGGTGACGACGGGCCAGTACCAGATGCACATCCAGAAGGAACAACCCGACGAGGCTCCGACGGAGCGTCCCGGGGAGGACTTTCCCGCCATGAACCTCGTGGCCTCCGCCCGGATTCTGGCGGTTCCGTGGGTCACGAAGAAGGTTCGACCCATCGGTGGAGCGGGTGTCAGCGTTGTTCTTGGGGAGGGAAACGCCCAGAACCTGCTTCCCGGTGGAGGGACGAGCCTGCCCTCCTTCGATGGCAGTCACCTGGTGATGGCTCAGGGCATCGGCGGGGTTGAGGTGAGCCTGAACTCGCGCATGGACGTCTACGGCATCGTGCCCATGAGCTTCCTTGTCGGTGGCTGGCCGGTGCGCGAATACGAGAGCGGCGTTCCGGGAACGGTGCAGAGCTACCAGTCCCCACCCGAGCCGTCGCTCATGGCCATCGGCGTCGAGCTGGGCATCACCGTCCACATGATGGGTGCCCTCCGTGTAGGGGAGACAAGCCGCTCCGACTGGGGAGAGGAGAGCTACGACCTCTAGGGGGTGCCTGCGGAACAGTATCCCGACTGATACATGTATTCGGGGAGACCCCCCTTTTCAGTCTGGATCCAGATAACGGAAAAACCGCCTACCAACTTGATTTCAGGCCGGTTTCACCCACTGGCGGGATCCCTCCGAGGGCCTTGGCACGCACCCTGCAAAGGAAGTGTCTGCTCAACCGTTCCCAGGAGAGTTCCCATGGCCGCAGTCGCTCCCAGCATCCAGCAGATCAACTGTGACAGCGAGCGTGAGCAGCTGATCCTCCAACATTACCCCCTGGTCCGCACCATCGCCTCCCGGATGATTCGTCGTCTGCCGAGCAGCGTTGAACTGGACGAGCTGGTCAATGTCGGGGCACTCGGACTCATCGATGCCGTCGATCGCTTCGATCCTTCCCGAGAGGTTCCCTTCAAGGCCTACGCCGAAATCCGGGTTCGGGGAGCCATCGTCGATGCTCTGCGCGGAGCGGACTGGGTACCCCGTAGCGTGCGTCGCAAGGTCAACCGCATCGAGAACGCCCGCGAGAAGCTGCTGTATGCGAAGGATCGGGACCCCACGCGTGAAGAGATGGCAGCAGAGCTCGAGATGACGGTGGACGAGTACCAGGACCTCTGCGGCGATGCCCAGATCCGAAAGCTCGTCAGCCTGGATTCACCGGTGGACGACGACAATGGCTCCATGTTGTTGGAGCGCATCTCCAGCGACGACGAGGACGTGCTCTCGCAGTGGAGCCACGAGGAGCTGAAGCGCGAGGTGATGTCGGCTGTCCACCACCTGCCCAAGAAAGAACGCACCGCTGTTGCGCTCTACTACTTGCACGAGCTCACCCTGAAGGAGATCGGGGAAGTTCTGGGGGTCACCGAGTCGCGGGCGTGTCAGCTGCGATCCGCTGGGATCAAGAGGCTCAAGTTTCGTCTCAACCGGACCGTTCATTAGGACACGCAGCCACAGCCTTTCGTCGGCTACGCTGCGGAAGGAACGGTTGCTGATGCCTCTAGACAATGCTCCCGCAGAAGTCATCTGTCTCGCTACAACAAGGGAAGAAGCCCGCCGGAAGCTGATCCGCGAGCTACGTCAGTGCTATCTCGATGGCACTCTGGACGAGTTGTTGATCCCCAAAGACGCCGAGGTTCCCGACAGTCTGTTGCGGGCGCTCTTTCCTGACATCTTCGGTAACCCCACCGTCGGAGCCTGAGCCAAACGGAGCGGATATAGCGGCTCTCTCTTGAGCCACCCCTCCACTGTCTTCGGGCGTCTTGCCCGTCTGGTTCTCCGTCACCCCCGTCGCACGGCCGTCGGGGCCGCGCTGTTTACGGTCCTTTCCCTGGCGATGGCGTCCACGCTGAACGTCAACAGCGACATGCTGGCGCTCATGCCGGAGGACGACCCGGCGATCGCCAACCTCCGAGCTCTGCAAGCCGAGGAGGGCGGGATCAATCTCCTGTCCATCGCCGTCACCGGCGACCGCGAGCACACCCGGCCCTTCATGCTGGAGCTGCAGGAGCGCCTGAACGACGATCCCCTCGTCGACTACGCGATCTACGACATCGACGACGAGCTGGCGTGGCGGCTCGGCATCGTGCACATGGACATCGGCGAACTCACGGCGATCCGGGACCGTCTGGACGGTGCGCTTGCGCTGGGGCCACAGAGTTCGAATCCCTTCATCGCCGCCAAGCTCTTCGACCTTGGCCCACTGACGGAGAAGCTCAGCCAGGCGGATGCGCGTGGTGGCTTGATGACGGTGCAGTCCAGCAACGTCGAAATGGACCGGCTCATCCTCCGTCCAGCCGGCGCTGCCAACGATCTGCCCTTTGCGCGGAAGCTGATGGAGCGGATCTACGCCCTGCTGGATGAGCTGGATCCGGAGAGCCGGAAGGTAAAGGTGGCTTTCATCTCCGGCGCCTACAAGGTGAACGTCGAGGACTTCGAGGGCATCGTGTCGGACATGCGCTGGACGGCCCTCGCCAGCTTGATGCTCGTGCTGACCCTGCTGATGGTGGCCCTTCGCGACGCCCGAGCCCTCTTCCTCATCTTCGTGCCCTTGCTTGTGGGAACGGCTTGGACCTTCGGCTTCGCAGGCTTGACCCTCGGCGTGCTGAACACCTTCACCTCGGTGTTCGGCGCGGTGCTCGTGGGCCTGGGCATCGACTTCGCCATCCACCTCTACACCCGCTACCGAGAGGAACGGGCGCACAGCGACAACCTGGAGGAGGCGGTGGTGCGGGCCTGGGATCGCACCGGGCCGCCCTGTCTGGCGGCTGCGGTGACCAGCGCCGGCGGTTTCTGCGCGTTGCTGATGGCACACTTCGATGGCTTCTCCCAGCTTGGGCTGCTGCTCGCGGTGGGGGTGATGTTGTGTCTCGTCAGCGTGCTCACGCTGATGCCGCTTCTGATTCGGTGGCGTGAGCGGCGGCCTCGGGCCTGGCGAAGCCGGGAGATGAAGCTGCCGGGAACCCCGGGCCCACCCACCTACCGTCTGGCTCCCGTCTGCTTGTTGGGGCTCTGCCTCATCACGGTGGTCATGGCCTTCACCATGACGCGAAAGACGCAGTACGAGTACGACCTCTCCGAGTTGCGTCGTGACGGCATGGCCTTCGACGATCTCTCGATCGAGGAGAAGGAGCTCACGAAGCTCAGCTACGCGGCGATCATCGCCAGCTATCCGGACGGGGATCTCCTTCGTGCGGACCATGAGCGGCTTCAGATCGACATCGACGCGGGCCGCCTGCATCACGTGGGCCGTCTCGTCAGCCTGCAGTCGGTGATCCCTCTCGACCAGGAGGACAAGCTGGGCCTGATCGCCGAGATCAAGGCCATGAAGCAGGAAGAGAACTACACCTATCTGCCCCAGTCGGTCCGGGAGAACCTCGAGCGCATCCACACCACCCCCTTGGCCCAGGTCACGCCAGAGGATCTGCCTCGCGGTCTACGGCACCTCATCGGAGCGGACGAGGGCCGCCATCGGCTCCTGCTCTTTGCCAGCGGAAACGTGTGGGATCTGCGCGAGGTGAGCGCCTTGAAGGCCGAGGTGATGGAAGCGGTGGAGGTGCCCGTCGCCGGGGAGTACATCGGCTTGGGCTCGCTCTATGACCTGATCCGGCGTGATGCTCCCGTGGTGGGCCTGGGGGCGGGCATCCTGGTGCTGTTGGGAACCCTCCTGGACCTCCAGAAGCCGCTTCGAGCGGTGGGTGCGATGCTGGTTCTGGCCATGGGCATGGTCTGGGCGGGTGGCGCGGTTGCGATCGCAGGCGTCAAGCTGAGCATCGTGAACATCGTGGGCATTCCGATTCTCCTCGGGATCGGGGTCGATGTGGTCATCCACCTCCTGCACCGCCTCGCTGAGGAAGGGCCGGGGCGCGTGATGAAGGCCTTGACCACCACCGGGTGGGCAGCGGGCTTGTCCGCGGCGACCACGGTGCTGTCCTTTGCGTCGCTGGCGGTCGCCAGCAATCGCGGAATCCGATCACTGGGGATGCTCGTGCTCGTGGGCTTGACGAGCGTGACGCTGTTCGCCTTCATGATGGTGCCCACGGGCTGGATGACCGCGTGGAAGATCAAGGGGGATGTGCCCAGCGAGGAGGGATGAGCCGGCCTTGAGAAGCCGGCCCAGGGTCAGCTCACCAGCTTGGAGATCAGCGCTCGGGTGGGGTCGTGATCCTGGAGGAAAGCCAGACGTACCGAGCTGCCGCTGTCGTCGACCTGCACCTGGACCACGTTCTCGTGATCGCGTCCGTCGCAGACCATGCGCACCGGTCGGTGATCGGCATCGTGCACCTCGATGGTGATGCTGGCCTCGCGAGGGAGCAAAATGGGTGGCAGGCGTGGCTTGTGTGGCGCGATCGCCACCAGCTCGGTGAGCTGCAGGGAGAAGTGGCAGGCCGGCCCTCCTGCAGCCAGGCTGTACGCCGTGGAGCCCAAGGCCGTGGAGACGATCAGGCCGTCGCACACCAGCCGCTCCACCACCTCCGTGCCGTCCACGAGCACCCGCAGATGCGCGGTCTGGCCGCTCATGCGCTCCAGGTAGACGTCGTTGATCGCCAACCCGGTTGCTGGGCTGCCTTGCTTCGTCCGACCGGTGGCTCGCAGCCTCGGTACCTCCCGGACTCGATAGTCGACCTGGAGCAGCGCCTGGGCGAAGGCAGAAAGATCCTCCGCCTCGTTCAGCAGGAAGCCCACGCGCCCGCAGTTGAGTCCGACATAGGTCCACTCGGGACCCTGTTCGTGGATGACGCGGAGCATGTGGCCGTCGCCACCGAGCACGACGCAGACCCTCTCGGGAAGTGAGTTCACGTCGAGCAACTTCGAAAGCAGTCGCCCTTGCTCTAGGGCTTTTGGGTTTCGCTGGTCGACACGAATCACTCCCGGAGCATAGCGTTGAGAACAGGGAAGGTGTGATGGAGCTTCTCAAGAGCCATGGTCTGGGCAACGACTACCTCGTGCTGGTCGCGGGCAGGTTGCCGGGCGAGGAGGGTATTCGGGCGCTCTGCCATCGGAACCTGGGGCCGGGCTCCGACGGGCTCCTCGTTCGTGTGGACAGCGAGCAGGCCGACTATGGGCTGCGCATCTTCAACCCCGATGGCAGCGAGGCGGAGAAGAGCGGAAACGGCCTGCGGATCTTTGCCCGCTGGCTGGTGGACCACGAGGATGCGCCCACGAGCTTCAGCGTTGAGACCCTGGGGGGGATCGTTCACTGCATCGTCAGGGAGCAGAACGTCAGCGTCGAGATGGGGCGCGCCACCTTCAACGCGGCTGACATCCCCGTGAAGCTGGAGGGTGAAGTCGTCGAGAGGATCCTGCGCACTGCAGGGGAGGAGTTCACCTTTACGGCGGTCAGTATTGGGAATCCTCACTGCGTAATCTTTCGGCCAGAGCCCCTTCTGGACGGGCTTCGTTGGCGCCGCTGGGCTCCGGTCCTGGAGCGCCACCCACTCTTTCCCAGGCGGACGAACGTGCAGTTCGTCCGACAGATGAGCAGCCAGCGCCTGGAGCTGCGTGTCTGGGAACGGGGGGCTGGGGAAACTTCTGCGTCCGGGTCCTCGAGCTGTGCTGTCGCTGCGGCCGCGGTCCGTACAGGACGCTGTCAGCCGGGGCGCATCGAGCTCCTGATGCCCGGTGGCATGCTTCTCGTTGACGTCACGGAGCACTACGACCTGGTGCTGACCGGGCCCGTCCAGGAGGTGGGGATCATCCGGCCGTCGGCCAGCTGGTGCAATGCCCACGGCATAGAGCCCTAGGGTCTGTATGCGCCTGATGCTTGTCCGGGCCCCTGCTTGCCACACCGTCGAGAGCGAGGTGCCGGCAGCGGTAGAGGCCGAAAACCAGAGCTATCCGCCCCTGGCCCTGCTGGCGCTCGCCACCTACATCAAGCACCACACCCACCACGAGGTGTGCATCCTCGATGCTCAACTCGACGGCCTGGACTACGACGCTCTCGATGAGCGAATGCGCGCCTGGGCACCCGATGTCGTGGGCATCACCGTCTACACCGTGGGCCTGGTGGACTGCCATCGAACGGTAGCCGCCGCGCGCGAGGTGCCGAGCGTCAAGCACGTCGTGCTCGGGGGGCCGCACATCAACGACTTTCCGCGGGAATCGGTCGGCTTGGCCGGGGTGGATGCGGTGGTCAAGGGGGAAGGCCAGAGACCGCTGGAGCTTCTTCTGGCCTGCTGGGAGAGGGGGGAGGTCGCCCGGGACATTCCAGGGGTAGTGGCCCACGTCGAGGACGAGGTCCCCACCGAAGACAGCTATTTCTCCAACGATCTCGATGACTACCCGATCCTGGATCTGGAACTGATCGAGTTCGACAAGTACTACGACGTGATGGGAAAGGGTGGGGTCTTCACAACCCTGATCACCAGCCGCGGCTGTCCCTACCGCTGCACCTTCTGCAACACCCCACGGCACCGCTATCGCGTGATGACGCCGGGCCGTGTCTGCGACGAGATCGAGAATGCCCTGAAGCGGGGCATCTCCGAGGTCTACTTCGTCGACGACACCTTCAACATCACGAACCGCCGGGTGCACGAGCTCTGCGACGAGATCCTGCGTCGAGGCTTGACCTTCAAGTGGACGGTCCGCTTCCGGGTCAAGGGCATGGACCGTCCCCTGTTGGAGAAGATGAAGGAAGCGGGTTGTCAGCGCATTCAGTTCGGGGTGGAGCAGGGAACCGAAGAGGGCCTGTTGATCCTCAAGAAGGACGTCACGGTCCGGGAGATCCACAACGCCTTCCGCCTGTGCCGCGAGGTGGGGATCAACACGGTGGCCTACTTCATGATCGGCACGCCGGTGGAGCGCACCCGGCGCGATGTCCTGGACACGATCCAGTACGCGATCGAGCTGGACCCCGACTTCGTGATGTTCAACATCCTGACCCCTTTTCCAGGCACGACCATCTACGACCAGGGCCTCCGAGAGGGGGTGCTCGATATCGGACAGTGGGAGGCTTTCATGGCCGATCCCGCCGAGCACTTCAAGGCCCAGGTCTGGGACCAGTGGTTCACCCGTGCGGAACTACGGGAGATGCTGGATCTGGCCTACAGACTCTTCTACTGGCGACCCAGCTTCGTGGCCCGCAACGTCACACAGATCCGCTCGCCTTGGGACTTCATGCGGAAGGCCAGCGCAGGGATTCGTCTGCTCGCGGGCTAGTTCTCGGGCAGGTGCTCCAGGGCCGCGAAACGCTGCAGCACAAAGTAGCTGGGTGTCGCCCAGGCGCCGAAGAGGCTGCGCCCGAAGAGCCACTCCACGCTGCCCTCGTAGAGGGAAACAAGGGGGTCCCGGATGTGGCGGGAGGGGTCCCACCAGGGGTTGATGCTGTAGTCGAGGATCAGTCGGCTGCCCTCGTCGCGTACCCGGAAGCGGCCAAAGGTGCGCGGCTTTCCCGCCCTGAGCATGGGCTCGGCGATGTGCAGCCCGCGCTGTTGCAGACGCACGTTCCAACCATGCAAGCCACTACTATCGCAATAGAAATCCTTTTCGAAGGTCTTCCACGCCAGCCTGTCGATCAACCCAGGCAAGCCCAGGCTGACCCCAAGATAGCGGGAGCCATCGAGGGCTTGTGGCTCGATGGGAAAGCCTCCCTCCAAGCGCCTCTTGAGCTGGACCTGATCCAGCGCCATCAACCCCTCGACCACATCCGCCTCCAACTCTCTCGCGGAGTGGCGGGCTGTGTCGCACACCAGCGCAGATAGGCCAGAAAGGTGATGTCCGGATCGTCTGCTTCCCCCGGCCCCAGACGCAGATGACCGCTCCGGAACTGGACCAGTCCCTGGTGCAGGTCCTCGTGGTAGTTCTGATAGACACAGAGGTCCCGAAGCCACTCTGCGCGAGGATCGCTGTCATCCAGGATCGCCTCCAGCCGCTCCTGCAGCTCGTCCAGGGCGCCCGGGTGGAGCTGGAGCATCTCCAGGTCGTAGACGAACTGACTCTGGTCGTGGTGGGCGCCGAGCAGGTGTCGAATGATGCGCTCACGGTTGCTCAAGAGGCAGGTCTGACGAACGGACTGCTCTCGACAGCACCCGATGGTCTGGCTCCGGAAGACGGCCCGGTGCCACATGCGCAGGACACCGAGCTCCACCTGCCACAGCGTCGGAACGGTTGCGACAAGCTTGGCCTGGCGAAGCTGTTCGAGCCGTCTTCGGATCGTTGGCGGCCAGAGCAGCAGCAGCACTTCGTGGAGTCTCACAGGCCCTCCACGGTGCTTCGATCACCTGCCGAGGATCGCGCACGGTGGTCCCGCGCCCCTGTCGCGCCTCGAGCAGGCCCGATGCTTTCAGGCGCGCCAGGGCCGAGCGCACCGTGACGCGGTTCACCCCGAAACGCTCGGCCAGCTCGCGCTCCGGAGGCAGGCGCTCCCCGGGCGCCAGGTGCCCCTCCAGGACCTCGTGCCGGAGGTGGGCCTCACACCGATCGATGAGTGAATCGCTCATTGGTCCGACCAATCAAGGTGATTTCTTCGAGAGCTCTGTCAGCAATGAAGGCCACGCTCTGGCCTAGCACCAGTGGCAAGCATTAGGACCCTCGTCGATGTTCGAGAACGCCCCAACAGAGCAACAGCCTCCGGTTCCCTCCCCGAGGGATCCCACGCGCACATTCCACGTGGTGCTGATGACCATCTACAGCGTGGAGAACGCGGGCATCCGCTACATCTCTGCGGCGCTGCAGCGGGCGGGCTTCGAGACCACGATCGTCTTCCTGCGGGACTGGGTGCACAATCGGCTGGACATGCCCTCGGAGAAGGAGTTTTCCATCGTCGAAGACATCATCCGGGAGAAGCAGCCGGACCTGATCGGGCTGGGCTTCATGTCTTCGCTCCTGCCCATGGCGCGGGAGGCCACCCGGCGCTTGAAGGACAGCTTTCCGGACACCCCGGTCATCTGGGGCGGCATTCACCCGACCTCCGTGCCCGAAGAGTGCATCGGTGGAGTGGACTTCCTCTGCGTTGGTGAGGGCGAGCTCGCGGTGGTGGACCTCTGTAGCGCCCTGGCCCTGGGAGAGGACACCAACGCCATCCCGAACATCTGGTCCAACGTCGGCGGCCACATCCACCAGAACAAGCCGCGGCCGCTCATCCAGGATCTGGACTGGCTGCCCTATCCGGACATCGCCGACGACAACAAGTACTACGTCGAGCACGACAAGGTCTCGATCGAAGAGCCGTGGAAGCGAGGGGCCGAGTACCGCATCTACTTCTCTCGCGGCTGCCCCTACAACTGCTCCTACTGCTACGTCAGCATCCTCCGGGACGTTTATGACGAGAAGGGCCGCAAGTTCTACCGAGCTCGGAGCGTCGAGCACATCCTCGGTGAGCTTGAGCACATGGAGAAGGCCTTTCCCAAGATCGCTCGGATCAAGGTCGACGATGACACCAGCTTCGCCTTTGGCCAGGAGTGGATGGAGGAGTTCCTGGAGAAATACCCGAAGCGGATTGGCCTCCCCTTCGAGTGCCTCCTCATTCCACCGATGCTGCGCGAGAACATGCTCATTCGGCTCAAGGATGCGGGTCTCGTCCGGGTGCAGACGGGCATCGAGAGCGGTTCGAGCAAGGAGCAGAAGGAGATCCACAACCGCTCGCCCGGCAACACGGCCATCCTGCGCTTTGGGGAGTTCAACAAGAAACTGAAGATGGACATCGTCTACGACGTGATCATCGACAACCCCCACGCCACAGAAGAGATGAAGATCGAGACGGCCGAGTTCCTCCTCGAGCTACCCCGGCCGTACAGCATCTACTTCTACAGCTTGAACTACTTCCCAGGGACGGCTCTGACCAAGCAGGGACTGCAGGACGGCACCCTGAGTCCGGGCCTCGTCGAGGGCAACAACAACAAGGCCTGGCATCAGTTCCGCGTGTCCATGGACTGGCCACGCAGCGACGAGGACAAGTTCTACCTGGCCATCTATTGCCTGGCGTCCAAGTCCTTTGTGCCACGGAGCTTCATACGAAAGCTCCTCGACGAGCGTGAGTACTGGAAGACGAACGTCGAGCCGGTCTACTACCTGGCCTGGAGCGCGAACTACCTTCGGATGTTCAAGGTCGCACTCAAGTACTTCAAGCGCGGCGAACTGACGTGGTTCAAGGTTCGCCAATACGGAAGTCTGCGCAAGCTCATCTCCCAGTGATTCGCTCAACCCTGAAACGAATCGCGCGCCGAATGCTGCGCCGTGCGACCTCGTCGTCTCCCTCCGCCCAAGAGGCTTCTACAACCACCGCTTCGGGTGAGTCGAGTCCCCAAGGGGAGCCCACCAGCGACAAACCGTGGTACCTCGATGGAGAAAACGAGACCTGGGGCTGGGAGAACACCAACGCCCAAGACGCAGAAGAAGAGGACGGCTGATGGCCTACGTGGTCGGCGAACCCTGTGTGAAGTGTAAGTACGGAGACTGTGTAGACGCTTGTCCCGTGGATTGCTTCTACGAAGTCGAGGACATGCTCCTCATCAATCCTGAGGAGTGCATCGATTGCGACGCTTGCCGCCCCGAATGCCCGGTAGAGGCCATCTTCCCAGCCGAAGAGGAGCCTTCGTACGATCAATCGGCCAGCGCCTTCCCTGCCCCGTACTACATCTGGCGCGCTTCGGACTTCGACTTTGCGGCTTCGGAGCCGGTGGCCGACAAGGCAGACGTGACCCACGGTCCAGGCTGGGATGCGGGTATCGCCAGCGACTGAGCGCGCTAAGCTTCTACGCTGACCAGCACTCGGTGGGACTGTGATCCTTCTTCTCAGCATTGCCTTCGCTCAAAACAGACCGGGCTCCATCGCGGTAAACGCGGGGAACGCCCAGGGTGAGATCGTCCTCGACGGTTTTCCGACAGGGCAGGTTGCACCGACAACCTTGGAGAGCGTGCCTCCCGGTGAGCACGAGCTGGAGGTCGAGTACGGGTGCATGAAGGGGACCAAGCGGGTCACCGTTCGGTCCGAGGAGACCACAACCGCCGACATTCCCCTGTCCAACATCGGCGGCACCGGCCACGTGCGCATCAAGGAGCTTCCCTACGCAGCGGAGGTCATGATCGACGGGGCTCCGGTGGGGCGCATCGATGAGGGGGTCGAGGTGAAGTGCGGCGCTCGGCGCATCCACGTCGAGGCCCCGGGCTACGAGGGCTGGGAGGAGTTGGTGGTCGTCACCACCGGCAAGTGGTCCAGCGTGGAGGTCTACATGGAAGAGGCCACCATCGAGGGAGGTGGTCGCTATGACGATCGCCCCCCCGTCGATGAGCGCCCGCCGCCTCGCTACGAAGACCTCGACGATAACGAGTACTTCGACGACGACGACGACTACTTCGACGAGATCGAGATCGAGCCGGAACCCGACGATCGGAAGCGGGGAAGTCGAGAGCGCGACCGGGAGCCTGAGAAGGTCGAAGTCAACAGGCCGGACGAGTACGACGAGTACGACGAGCTGGACGAGCTGGACGAGCTGGACGAGCTGGACGAGCTGGACGAGCTGCCGGGGCTGGACGACTACGACGATGAGCCCATCGACGACAGCGAGTTCTTCGATGACTACGACGCCCTGGATGACGAGCCGGTCGGTCGCAGGAACACGGATGAACGGCCTGACCGGGAACGGGAAGCTCGGGATCCTCGGGATCCTCGGGATCCTCGGGATCCTCGGGATCCTCGGGAGCCCAGGGATCCCCGCAATGCTGAAGGCGCTCGGGATCCTCGAGACCCCGTGGACTTTCCTGCCCGCGTGGTCGTCACCGGGGCCGGTGGTGCGGTCGCGGTGACGGGCATCGTCTATACCTCCATCCAGCAGAGCAACCTGGCCGCCGAGACGGAAATCAACGATTTCTACTTCCAGGCCAAGCAGCTCGAGCAGATGCAGAAGCACACACGCGAGACCATCGATCCGCTCAAGCAGAAGCGAAACCTCGGGCTGGGCATCGCCGTGGCTGGGGCGGTCGTCGCGGGCGCCAGCTACACGATGATTCCAGGCAGGGATGCGGACCTGATGTGGGTTCCCACAGAAGACGGCTCCATGGTGGTGGTCAGCGGTCGCTTCTGAGCGACCCGATCCAACAAGGGCAGCGAGCTGTCTTTGTGCCCCGAGCGATGAAGGAGCCCGGGGCTCGTCAGTGACACCGTGTGAGGGTTAGGTGCGGGGGCTTCTGGAGAATTCCATGCTCTTCTTGCTCTCCCTCTTTCACGCCGACGAAGGCATGTGGATGCCCGAGCAGCTTCCCGGGATGGGGGAACAGCTGGTCGAGATGGGCCTTGAGCTTCCTGTCGAACAGCTCGCAGACACGACGGCACAGCCCCTGGGAAGCGTCGTCTCACTGGGTGGCTTCTGCAGCGCCAGCTTCCTCTCCTCGGAGGGGCTGCTGGGAACGAACCATCACTGCGTCTCGGGTTTCCTCCAGGTCAACAGCACGGCCGAGGACAACCTCGCACGTGATGGGTACCTGGCCGCAAGCCGGGAGGAGGAGTTGTCCGCGGGGCCGGCAGCTCGGATCTACGTCGTGGAGTCCATCGAGGATGTCACGGAGCGGGTAAATGCCCAGGTGCGGCGCTGGACGGGTGACGGACAGCGGTACGAGCGGGTGGAGCGGGCGAAGAAGGAGTTGATCGCCGAGTGTGAGGAGCGTCCCAATCGTCGCTGTGAGGTCGCCGCCTTTTATGGCGGGCAGCAGTTCCGTTTGATCTCCAAGCTGGAGATCCAGGACCTTCGCATCGTCTACGCGCCGCCGGACCCGGTCGGCAACTACGGGGATGAGATCGACAACTGGATGTGGCCCCGTCACGCCGGGGACTTCGGCCTGCTCAGGGCCTACGTGGCACCCGACGGAGCGTCGGCGCCCTACTCCGAAGAGAACGTGCCCTACCAGCCGCCCAGCTGGCTGACCGTGAGTACCGAGGGTGTCCGAGAGGGAGACTTCGTGATGGTCGCTGGCTACCCTGGCGGCACCTACCGCTACCGGACAGCGCGAAACATCCGCTTCGCAGCCGAGGTGAGCTACCCCGAACTCATCGCCTTCATCGGTCGGGCCAAGGGCATTCTGCAGGAGCAGTCCTCCAGCGATCCCGAGGCCGCTGCGCGCCTGGCCGCCCCCATCGGTTGGATGGGAAACAGCGAGAAGTACTACCAGGGAAACCTGAACAACTTCGGTAGCTCGGGCGTCGTCGACCGAAAGCAGAGAGAGTGGGATGAGACGATGGCGTGGGTGAACTCGGACCGCGTCAATGCGAAGCTCTATGGCCCCGCCTTTGAGGAGCTGGATGCTCTCGATGCTGAGAAGGAAGTCGGGTTCCGACGCTCCCTCTACACCAAGTGGTCGGTGCACCTGAGCGATCTGCTGGCGGTCGCGCACGAGGGCTACCGCTTTGCTGTCGAGCGCGCGAAGCCGGACCTGGATCGCGACCGGGGCTACCAGGACCGCGATGTCGAGCGAACAAGCCAGTCCTGGACTCAGCTGGACGACACCCTGTGGCTGCCCGCAGACCGAGCCTTGCTGGAGCTGGTGCTGACCCAACACGCCGGGCTGGGACCGGACCAGCAGTCCGCGGAGTTGAGTGCCTGGATCGAGGAGCACGGTGGCATCGAGTCGGCTCTGGAGGAGCTCTACACCGAGCCCTCGCTGGCTACGGCGGAAGGTCGGCTTGCCTTGCTGGACATGGATCGGGAGGCCTTCGAGCACAGCGACGATCCCTGGCTGACCCTCGCGGTGACCATCGAGAGCTACCTGGCCTCCGAGCGGGTTCGGGAAGAGGAGCGCCGCGGTGCCATGCTGCGTCTCATGCCGCTCTACATGGATGCCTTGAAGGCCAGTCGCGAGCAGGTCTACCCCGATGCCAACAACACGCTGCGCGTCACGGTAGGGCACGTGAAGGGGTACAGCCCTGCGGATGCGATCTGGTATCGGCCGCAGACGACCCTGTCGGGGATGGTGGCCAAGGCGGGAGACGCACCCTTCGATGCTCCTCCGCGCTTCCTGGACGCCGCGAAAGAGCCAGAGAAGAGCGCGTACTACAACAGCGAACTCGGTGATGTGCCCGTCAACTTCCTCAGCACCCTGGACACCACCGGGGGGAACAGCGGCAGCGCGACCCTGAACAGCAAGGGTGAGTTCGTGGGCTTTCTCTTCGATGGGAACTACGAGTCGATGAGCGCCGACTGGCTCTTCGATCCTGCACTGACCCGGAGCATCCACGTGGACGTGCGCTACGCCCTGTGGATCCTCGAGGCCGAAGGCGCTGAGCACCTGCTGGCCGAGTTGGGAGTGAACTAGTTGGCGAAGGCCTCCGCCAGCCCGGCAAAACTGGGGACCTTTCTGGGCGTCTTCACGCCCACCACGCTCACCATCCTGGGGGTCATCATGTACCTCCGCGTGGGTTGGGTCGTGGGCAACGCCGGCTGGCTGCTGGCACTTACGATCGTGGTGCTCGCCAACGCCATCACCTTCATCAGTGCGCTCTCGGTGAGCTCGGTCGCCACCAACATGCGGGTGGGGACGGGAGGGGCCTACTACATCATCAGCCGAAGCCTGGGACTCGAGCTTGGCGGTGCCATCGGGCTGCCGCTGTTCCTGTCCCAGGCGGTCAGCGTCACGCTGTACTGCTATGGCCTGGCCGAGGCCATCACGCTCTTCTGGCCCGATGCTCCAGTGATGTTCCTGGCGGGGGGGTTCGTGATCGTGGTCTGCCTTGTCGCGGCCAGGTCCACGGTCCTGGCGCTCAAGCTCCAGCTGCCCATCATGGCCGCCGTGGTCGCGTCGATCATCGCCTTGTTCGCAGGCGTCGACTGGAGCACTGGGCTGCTCACTCCGGAGATCGGCGATTTCTCCCGCGACGCGGAGACCGGCGCATCGACCAGCTACTGGGGCGTCTTCGCGGTCTTCTTCCCCGCTGTCACGGGAATCCTGGCGGGCGTCTCCATGTCGGGAGACTTGAAGAACCCGGAGCGCAGCCTTCCCCTCGGCACCATGGCGGGGGTTCTGGTGGGCTTTCTGGTCTACCTGGCTGTTCCGCTGGCCCTGAGCAGCAGCGCCACGAGCGATGCCCTCATCGATGACTCGCTCATCTGGACCAAGGTCGCTCTCGGCGGAACCTGGTTGGTCTTCCCAGGTCTCCTGGGTGCGATTCTCAGCTCCGCCATCGGGAGCATCCTGGGGGCTCCGCGGACGCTACAGGCCCTGGCAATGGACGGGCTGGTCCACCCCACGATGGCGGAGTTCGACGATCGCGGTGAGCCGAAGAAGGCCATCGTCGTCAGTGGAGTCATCGCCTTTGCTGCGGTGTTTCTGGGTGATCTGAATGCCGTGGCGGTGGTGGTCACGATGTTCTTCCTGACGACCTACGGCATGCTGAACATCGTCTGCGGTCTGGAGGGCCTGGTCGGCGACCCAAGCTTCCGCCCGCGCTTCCGGGTTCACTGGATGTTTCCGCTCGCGGCGGCCGGTGCCTGCTTCATGGTGATGGTTCTCATTCACCCGGTGGCCAGCATGCTGGCTGTCGCCGCCGAGGTGGGCGTCTGGTTCTACCTTTCGCGCAGGTCCATGCGGGCGACCTGGGGTGACATGCGCGGTGGGATCCTGATGTCCATGGCGCGCTGGGCGCTGTTGGCCAAGCGGGACCGTGAGGAACACCCGAGGAACTGGCGTCCCCAGATCCTGGTCTTCAGCAACGACGTGGAGAAAGACCTTCCCCTCATCAAGTTGAGCAGTGGGCTCTCGCTGCGGCGAGGTGTGGTCACCGTTGCGCGCATCGTGGAGGGAGATCTCGACGAGGTGGAGGTGGACCTCGAGCAGGAGGTCCAGTTCGCTCGCAAGTACCTGGACCAGGAAGGGGTGCTGGCCTTCTGCGAGGTGAACGTCGTGCACAACCTGGAGGCGGGCTGCGTCGTGGTGGCCCAGGCCAACGGCATCGCGGGACTGCACAGCAACACGGCCGTCCTGGGCTGGCCGACGCGTCAGGAGTTGAAGGAGCTCAACCTCAGGGTGCTGCGGAAGCTCGACCACGTGGGCAAGTGCGTCATCTTCGCGAGACTGCTCCCCGGGAAGCTGCCCCGCGACCGTCGGGTCATCGTGTGGTGGGCCGGCAAGCAGAACAACGGCGACCTCATGCTCCTGCTGGCCCACGTGCTCGTGCAGAACACCAGCTGGCGGAGCTCCGAGCTGATGTTGAAGTCCATCGTGGAACGCGAGGAGGAGCGGGAGAAGCAGCGGCTGAGCCTCACCAGGCTCTGCCAGGAGACCCGCATCGAAGCCAAGGCGGAGATCATCGTGCGGCGGGAGGGCGAGACCGTACAGGAGCTCATCAAGGAGCACAGCCGTGACGCGACGCTGGTCATGTTGGGGCTCGATCGACCGAAGAAGGGCCAGGAAGGTGCCGCTGCCGAACGCATCGATGCCCTGCTGGAGGGCATGCCGAATGCCCTCCTGGTCCGAAACTCGGGTCCCTTCCGAGGCTCCTTGCTCGACCAGTGAGGGCGCTGCCCTACTTCGCCTCAGGCGCCTTCTTGTGGCTGTTGCGGGAGCCGAAGAGCCTGCGCATCAGCATGGCCACCGGGTCGTAGAAACGATCCACCACCCGCTCCTTCAGCGGGATGATGCCGTTGTCCGTGATGTTGATGTGCTCCGGGCAGACCTCGGTGCAGCAGCGGGTGATGTTGCACCAGCCCGAACCGAACTTGTCCTTGATCATCGGCACACGATCGACGATGTCCAGCGGGTGCATGTCGAGGCTCGCCAGGCGGATCAGCCAGCGCGGGCCCACGAACTGGTCCTTCTTTTCGTGGTCGCGGAGCACGTGGCAGACGTCCATGCACAGGAAGCACTCGATGCACTTCCGGAACTCCTGGATCCGATCGACGTCCAGCTGGGTCATGCGGTGGGTGCCGTCAGCCTCCCGGGGGCGGGGCTTGAAGGGCGGGATCTGCTGGTTCAGCTCGTAGTTTTGGGAGACGTCGCAGACCAGATCCTTGTTGACCGGGAAGGTCTTTAGGGGCTGGACCAGGACCTCCCCTTCAGGGAGGCTGTTCATGCGGGTCATGCAGGCCAACTTGGGCTTTCCGTTGATCTCCACGCTGCACGAGCCGCACTTGCCGGCCTTGCAGTTCCAGCGGACGGCCATGTCATTGGCCGACTTCGACTGGATCTGGTGGATGGCGTCCAGGACGACCATGCCTTCGCTGATCTCGGTCTCGTAGGACTGGAAATCGCCACCATCTTGGTTGCCGCGCCAGATCTTGAAGGTGCGAGTAGTCATCAGATCTGAACCTCCCCGGATGCCACCATGGCATCCAGCTCTTCCACCGTCGCACGAGCGACCTTCGCCAGCTCGGCCGGGGGTTCGGGCCGCTCGTAGTGAATCAGCTCCATCTCGCCGTCCTCACCCTTGCGAAGGATGAGGTTGCGCTTACCCCAGAACTCCTTGTCTTCGATCTCGTGGTCCGCACGGCTGTGTCCACCGCGGGACTCCTTGCGCTCCTTGGCCGCCATCGCCACAGCCTGGGAGACCACGGCCATGCTCTCGAGGTCGAGTGCCTCGTGCAAGCCGGCGTTGTACTGCGCCGAGGCGTGGGCCTTGGTGTCACCGATCTTCGCTCTCCACGAGCTCAGCTTCTCCAGGCCGCCCCCAAGGCCCTCTTCGGTTCGGAAGATGCCGACGTGCTCGCCCATGATCTCGCAGAGCTCGTCGTGCAGCACGAAGGGATTGCTGCCCTCGGTGCGGTTCAGCGGCGCTGTCGCATGACGGACATGAGCAGCGAGGGCGTCGTTGGAGATCGCGGGGGCTGAGCCGAGTCCGTTGACGTAGGCGGCCGCACCGTCGCCAGCGAGCTTGCCGAAGACGATGAGATCGGAGAGGGAGTTGCCTCCCAGGCGGTTGGCGCCGTGGAGGCCGGCTGAGCACTCGCCACAAGCGAAGAGTCCAGGGACGCGGGTCTCCTGGGAGTCCGGGTCCACCCGAATGCCGCCCATGAAGTAGTGGAGCGTTGGCCCGACCTCCATCGACTGCTTGGTGATGTCCACCTCCGCCAGCTCCCTGAACTGGTGGTACATGGACGGGAGCTTCTTCTTGATGTACTCGGCGGGCCGGTTGGAGGCGATGTCCAGGTGGGCCCCCCCGTGGGCGGTGCCACGCCCTTCCTTGACCTCGTTGTAGATGGCGCGCGCGACCACGTCGCGGGTCAGCAACTCAGGCGGCCGTCGGGCCGTGTCGTCTCCGGCGAGCCAACGGTTCGCCTCTTCTTCGGTGTCCGCCGTCTCCGAGGCAAAGCGGTCGGGGATGTAGCGGAACATGAAGCGTTCGTTCTCCGAGTTCCTGAGGTGCCCACCCTCACCACGAACACCCTCGGTCACGAGCGTTCCGCGTACCGACGGGGGCCAGACCATCCCGGTGGGATGGAACTGGGTGAACTCCATGTCCATCAGCTCGGCACCCGCGTCGTAGGCCATGGCCGCACCGTCGCCGGTGTACTCCCAGCTGTTGGAGGTCACCCGCCACATCTTCCCGCCACCGCCGGTGGCCAGGATGATGGCCTTGCACTTGATGACCATGAAGCGTCCGCTCTCCTTCCACAGGCAGAGCAGACCGCCGACGGCGCCGCCGTCTTCCTGCAGGAGGTTGAGCGCCTTGCACTCCATGTAGACCTCGAAACCCTGATGGATTCCATGGTCCTGCAGGGTGCGAATCAGCTCCAGGCCGGTCCGGTCGCCGACGTGTGCCAGGCGTGGGAAGCGGTGCCCCCCGAAGTTCCGCTGGTTGATCAGGCCGCTCTGGGTGCGGTCGAAGACAGCCCCCCAGTCCTCCAGCTCATTCACCCGTTCGGGCGCCTGCTTGGCGTGGAGCTCGGCCATGCGCCAGACCGCCAGGAACTTGGAGCCCCGCATCGTGTCGCGGAAATGAACGGCCCAGTTGTCGCGGGTATCCACGTTGCGGAGCGCGGCGGCCATGCCGCCCTCGGCCATGACGGTGTGGGCCTTCCCCAGCAGGGACTTGCAGACGATCGCGGTGTCCAGGCCATGGGCCGAGCACTCGATGGCGGCGCGCAGGCCTGCGCCACCGGCGCCAATGACCACCACGTCGTGCTCTACGGTGTGCAGTTCGGAGACATCGAGCATTGTGATCTACCCTCCCAGGCCAGCAGCGGAGAGGCTGACGCCCCAGGTGTTCAGGTCGGGAATCCAGCCGTGGCTGACGGACCGGATGTAGAGGTCGGTGAACATGACGAAACCCAGGCTGGTCCAGGCGATCTGCATGTGGCGTTCGTTGAACCACGTGCTGAAGCGCCAGGTGCCGTGTTGGATCTTGCTGGGCGCGTCACAAGTGAAGCAGTCCAAGCGCCCACCGAAGAGGTGACGGAAGGAGTGGCAGCCGAAGGAGTAGGCGGCGAGGAGGCTGGCGTTGACGAAGAGCACGACGGAGCCAACCCCGATGCCCAAGCCGAGATCCGGGTGCCAGAGGGACATCGCCGCATCGAAGAACAGGATGCCGTTGTAGACCAGCGCGATGTACAGAGCGTAGCGGTGGATGTTCTGGAAGATGAACAAGCCGGTTTCGCCGCGGTACTTGCCCCGCCGCAGACCCTGAACCGAGCAGCCCGGAGGGGTGAAGCCGAAGGAGCGGTAGTAGGCCTTTCGGTAGTAGTAGCAGGTGAAGCGAAGCACCCCGGGGAGCGGCAGGATCAGCAGCGCGGGGGAGGGGGGGAAGAAGGTCGCCCAGCTCGCCTCCAGCCACCACTTGGGAAACTCCCCGAACCAGACGTGACCAAAGATGCCCCCAGCGGTACCGACGGCGTTGGGGTCGAGAAAGAGCGTCGGCGAGTAGAGGGGCGAGAGGTAGGGGCCCGCCTGGTAGTGGTCGCCCTGAAAGGCTGCCCAGGTGCCGTATCCGAGAGCGACACCGATGTAGAGCACGGTGAGGAGTGGGGCAACCCACCACTTGTCGGAGCGTTTGGTCGCTCCGAAGCCGATGACGTGGCCGCCCGGCTGGCTTTGACAGGACATGAGCGCTCCGTGATCCGCGTGACAGGGGACCGGGACTACTCCCGTCCGATGCCGGCGGCTTCCGGGTGTTTAGCAGATGCGATGCCGCTCGCGCCACCACCGCTGTCCTGGAATTGGCTGAGTGCCCGTTGGCCCTCGCGAAGTCGAGGCAGTTTCTCGCCGGACGTCAGCTTCGACTCCGGGCCTTCGAGGGGCTGAACCGGCCGGTGGTTCAGAAGAGTCTGGTTGCCGCTGTGCTCACGTCGGTGAAGACCTCCTGGATGCTCCGGGTGGCATCGATCAGGACGACCCTTTCGCGTCTGGCGGCCTGTTCGTGGAAGACCCGGCGAGCGTGGGTCAGCAGCGCCGGGTTCTCGCACCAGGTCTTCTTCTCCCCTCGGGACTCGATGCGCGCGAAGGCGGTCTCCAGCGGAACGTCGAGCAGGATCTGGAGGTCGTACTCCGGCACCAGGGTGCGGTTCAGTTCCTCGACGAACTCCGGGCTCAGGGGGGAGTCGAAGGACTGGTAGGCAACACCGCTCAAATAGCTGCGATCGCTAACAATATGGATAGACGGATGGCCTGCTGCCGCCTCCAGGGTGGCGGCCAGGACGGCCCGGTCCGCGGTGAACAACGCAAGCTGTTGAGCCAGGGAGGGGCTCTCCATCGCCCGCAGCTTCTTCCCCCACCGCGAAGGGGAGATCTCCTGGATTCGCTCCGCTCCAAGCCGCTCGGCCAGGAGCTTGACCTGGGTGGACTTGCCGCAGCCGTCGATGCCGTCGATGGAGATGAGCATGGCCGTAGTCTACTTTCCGAAGGGCGCCGGCAGATCCTGGTAGCCTGCAGGGGTGCTCCTGCTGCTCTCCGTAGCTCTCGGCAATGGGCAGACGACCCATGTCTGGATCACGCGGCATGGGCTCGAGCACCTGCCCGACGGGGAGCTCAAGCAGCTGCTCATCGACAACGAGCGTCAGCTGCTCAACGGGACCATGTTCCCCGACGGCGGCTATGCCTTCAGCCCCCAACATCCCTATGCCGAGACCGCGCACTGGGAGCCCTTCCAGGAGCTCTACAGGGACTGGATCACCCTCGAACATGGGCCGCCTTTCGATGCCGAGGGCGAGCAGCACGTGGCCTTCCTCATGGGGATGGCCAGCCATGGCATGGCGGACCAGATCTTCGACAGCCTCTACATGGAGCGCTCCAAGGTCTACGACGCGGGCCTGGGCTGGACCAAGGGCGTGTCCATGGACGAAGCCACCGATGTCTGGTGGGCCCACCTGACCCAGCCCCAGGAACCGCCGGAGCGCTGGATTCCCTCCGAGGTCTTCACGGAGCTCTACGAACAGGTGGGAATCGAGGCCACCGCCGAGGACATGGACGATGGCCAGTTGTTGCTGGGTGCTGCCCTCGAACTGGTGGGCGTCTTCTCCACCAGCGAGGAGATGTTGGCCGGCTACCAGGCGGACTACCCGTGGGCCACGCAGCACCTCCACGACCCCGTCGACATGGCCGGGGCGCCGCGCTGTGAGGGCTACCTGATCGCCTTGTATTGGCAGGATCTCTGGTCCCGGTTGCACGGCCAGTGGGGACCGCTCGAGGTGGTGGATACGGTGCCCCAGGCGGGCTCTCTGGGGCTGGAGACCGACTCGGACACCGTGGAGAGCCGGATCTCCATCGTCTTCGCTCGTGGCCTCGCCGAGGTGGGCCCCGAGCATTTCTCCGTCAGCGCGGGGGGTGTGGAGCAGGCCGTCGAAGCATGGCTCTTCTACGGTGCTGACAGCCACGTCGTGCACCTGCAGCCGCAGCAGGACTGGCCTGAGAACGCGGAGATCACCGTGACCGTGCAGCCGCATCTGAGCGACCGTTTCGGCTTGTCCTTGGGCGATTCCTGGAGCTTCACGGTCAGCACTGCATCCCGGGAAGCTGCGCCTCGAGGTTGCGCTCACGCTCCAGGCTCGCTCGTGGCGCTGCTCTCCCTGTTAGCCTTCGTCGGATGCCGCTGTTTGAGGACACCTTCCAGTGCACCGCCGAGGAGTTCTGGACGCTCTTCCTGACCGAGGAGTACCAGCGCCGCCTGCACCTCGAGGGCCTGGGATGTTCGAGCTACCTCGTCTTGGAGCGCGAGCTCGAGAGCTGGAGGATTCACGTGGTGCCGCGCGGCCTGCCGGGGGTGGTGCGGAAGGTCCTGGGCGATGGGGGCTACATCGAAGAGGGACGGCGGGACGGGGATCTCTGGCGTTTCGACATCACACCCGACACCCTGGGCGACCGAATCCACATCGTTGGGGTGGTGCGCATCGAGGAGCGGGGTGAAGAGGCTCTGCGCCAGGTCGAGATCACGGTGACGGCCAGACTCCAGGATGGGGAGGTCGTACGAAAGGCTCTCGAGAACAGACTGTGCATGCAGCAGGAGAGGTCCACAAGCTTCACGCATGAGCTCCTTGCGGAGGCTATGCTGTCGGACGAGGTGTCCGGTTGAGCTTCGTTCGGGTAACTCCAGCGGGAGGTCCCACGCGTGCGGACGGGCCGCGCGTAGAAGTGGCCATGGTGCCAGCCACGAGCCCCTATGGAGCGGTGGTCAAGGCGGCTACGCAGCGAGTCGGTGCTTCCTTCGTGCCGGTCGATCTGGCCACCCCGGCGGATGTAGCGGGTCGCATCCTGGTCGTGGACTTGACGCGGGTCATGGTGGCGAGCCGCCTGGGACGCCGGGTCATCGCCATTTCGCCGCGAAACGACCTGGACTGCTACGACATCGTTCGGCCGGATGAGGTCGACCTGCGCATGGAGCGGGCCCTTCGGAACCTGGTCGAGATCGAGCGCTTGCAGAGCCGGGTTCGGGAGGAGCGAGAGACGGTCCAGATTCTCAACGAGATCGGTTTCGCGCTGTCCGCGATGACGGAGACCAGCGACCTCCTCCAGCGCATCCTGACCCACGCCCGCCGCGCTCTACGAGCCGACGGGGGAAGCATCTACCTGCTGGAGAAGGGCACCCTGCGCTTCGGCGCCGCCCAGAACGACACCATCGACTTCCAGCCTTCCCGAGACACTCTGCCCATCGACGACAACAGCCTTGCGGGATTCGTCGCCAACCGCGGGCAGGTGCTCAAGATCGACGATGTCGATCGGATCCCGCACTCCGCGCCCTACAAGCCGAAGTACACCAACGACCGGCGGATGGGCTACCGCACCCGGAGCGCCTTGCTGGTGCCCATGCTGGACCGGGAGAGTGCCGTCATTGGTGTGCTGGCTCTCTTCAACCGCAAGACCATTCCGGGTATCCCCCTGGCCAGCTTCGACCGGGTCTTGCCCTTTACCGAGCGCGATGCGGATCTGGCCCGATCCATTGCCTCGCAGGCCGCGGTGGCGATGGAGAACCACCGCCTCTACTCGGACATTCGAAACCTCTTCCACGGCTTCGTCACCGCTGCGGTCACCGTCATCGAAGCTCGTGATCCGTCCACCGCTGGACACAGCCACCGGGTCGCTGAGCTGACGACGCGCCTGGCCCGAGCGGTGAGCGATTCCAACGAGTCGGACTTCCTGGGGGTCCGCTTCTCGAACCAGGAGCTCGAGGAGCTCAACTACGCCAGCCTGCTTCATGACTTCGGAAAGGTGGGGGTGCCCGAGCGGGTGCTGCTCAAGGCAGACAAGCTCTACCCCTGGGAGCTGGAGCGCATCGAGGGCCGCTTCAAGTTGGCTGCAATGCAGTCGCAGCTTGAGTGCTTGCGCTCGGAGTACGGCGAGGAAGGCCTCAAGGAGAAGCTGCTGCGGCTGGACGACGACCTGCTGCACGTTCGCCGCATGAATCGGCCCGGCTTCCGCTTCCGCCCCTCGGACATCGATGAGCTCACGGCCATCGGGAATCGGTGGTACGTCGAGGTGCTCAAGCAGCCCCTGGTCAGCAACGACGACGTCCGGCGACTGTGCATTCCCCGTGGCTCCCTGGATGCGGACGAGCGCAAGGCCATCGAGACGCATGTCGTGCACACCTACAACTTCCTGAAGGTCATTCCCTGGACGCGGAACTTGAGGCGGGTGCCGGACCTGGCGCATGCGCACCACGAGAAGCTGGATGGATCGGGCTACCCCCGGGGGCTCTCGCAAAACCAGATTCCCTACGGTGCGCGGCTCATGACCATCGCGGACATCTTTGATGCGCTCACAGCCGGTGACCGCCCCTACAAGAGTGCCCTCCCCGTCGAGCGGGCTCGCAGCATCCTGATGGAGGAGGCGCGCGCGGGACACATCGAGGGCCCGGCGGTGGAGTTGTTCTACGCGCGCCGTCTGTATGAAGGCGTGACGGAGTCGCGAAGAGACACGGAGGCGGACCAGGGTTCGCGTTAGGTACGCGCATGCGCTCGCTCCTGAAGCTTCGGGTCAACGGTGAGCCTGTACAGTTCGGTGCGCCTGAGCACTGGTCACTGCTCGAGGTTCTGCGCTACCAACTGGGTCTTACGGGCACCAAGCAGGGCTGCGACAAGGGCGACTGCGGTGCCTGTACGGTCCTTCGTGACGGTCAGCCGGTGCTGGCCTGTTGCACCCTTGCCGCGGCTTGCGAAGAGGCGGAGATCACCACCATCGAGGGCCTGAGCTGCGCGGAGGGACCGGACCCGGTGCAGCGAGCCTTCGATGTGACGGGGGCGCTTCAGTGCGGCTTCTGTCAGCCGGGAATGATCCTCTCCGCACGCGCTCTCCTGGACCAGACGCCAGACCCCAGTGACGAGGAGATTCGCTCCGCGCTCTCTGGAAACCTCTGCCGGTGCACCGGGTACACCAAGATCTTCGAGGCGGTGAGGCTCGCAGCGAAGGGCGTCGATCGCCAGGTCCCCATCCGCTACGGCGAGCCAGCACCGGGCTTCAACGTCATCGGTGCCCGGATGCGCAAGGCCGACAGCATCCTCAAGGCCACCGGCGAGGCGGTCTACACGGACGACATCGCTCTGCCCCGGATGGCCCATGGGAGGATTCTGCGGAGCCCACACGCCCACGCTCGTATCCTGAGCATCGATACCAGCGAGGCCGAAGCGCTGGATGGGGTGTTCGCGGTCATGAGGGGCGAGGAGCTGCCCACGCCCTACTGCGTCATCCCCTGGACCCCGGACGAGACGGCCCTGTGCACGGACAAGGTGCGCTACGTCGGGGACGGAGTGGCAGCGGTCGCCGCCGTAGATGAGGACACGGCCAGCCGGGCGCTGGAGCTCATCAAGGTCGACTACGAGGTCCTGCCCGCGGTGGTCGAGCCCGCCCAAGCCCTGGCGGAAGACGCACCGCTCGTGCACGAACAGGACTGGAAGGGGAGAGATCGCACCAGCAACGTCTGCAAGACGGTGCAGCTGTCCTTCGGGCCCGTGGACGAGAAGCTGGGCGAGAGCGCCGCCACGGTGGAGCAGACCTGGTTCTACGAGGGCAGCACCCACGCTCCCATCGAGCCGCACTGTGCCGTGGCTCGATGGTCCCCTGACGGGCAGCTCACCCTCTGGTCCGCCACCCAGGTGCCTCACTACCTGCACCGCGAACTGGCTCGGGTTCTCGGGCTGCCGCAGGCCAAGATCCGGGTCATCCAGCCACACCTTGGGGGAGCCTTCGGCGGCAAGTCGGAGCCCTTCGACCTGGAGTTCTGCTCTGCGTTGTTGGCGAAGAAGGCGGGGCGTCCGGTCAAGATCCTCTACACCCGGGAAGAGGTCTTCTACAGCCACCGCGGCCGTCATCCCATGGAGATGAGGATGACGGTGGGCTGCGACGAGGAGGGCCGAATCAAGGCCGTCGACAGCGACATCGTCATCGACGGCGGGGCCTATCACTCCTTCGGAATGATCACGGCCTACTACAGCGGTCAGCTCCTGACGGGGCCCGTGGCTTTCGAGAGCTACCGCTTCCGGAGCCGCAGGGTCTACACGAACAAGCCCTGCTGTGGGCCCAAGCGTGGTCACGGAAGTGTGCAGCCGCGCTTCGCCTTTGAGTGTGCCCTGGACGAGGTGGCGGAAAAGCTGGGCATGGATCCCATCGCCATCCGTCGGGTCAACGCCATGGAGAGCGGCCAGACCACGGTCAACGGCCAGCTTGTTCCGTCGACGGGTCTTCAGGCTTGCTTGGACAGCGTGGAGACGAACTCCGGCTGGAGAGAGCGGCACGGCAAGCTGCCTCCCGGCCGAGGCCTGGGCGTGGCCAGCAGCATGTACATCTCGGGCACCGCCTACCCGGTCTACCCGAACGACATGCCCCAGTCGGGCGTCCAGCTCAGAGCGGACCGCAGCGGCAAGATCACCATCTTCTGTGGTGCCAGCGACATCGGTCAGGGGAGCGACGGCATGCTCGCCACCATCGTCGCCGAGGAGACCGGGGTCCTTCCGGACGACATCCACGTGGTCAGCAGTGACACCGATCTCACCCCGGTCGATCTGGGTGCCTACTCCAGCCGGGTCACCTTCATGTGCGGTACCGCTGCACAAGAGGCCTCCCGCAAGCTCCGCCAGAAGATGACCGAGGCGGTCGGTGCGCACTGGGAAGTTCCTCCGGAGCAGGTCGGAGTGGCCTTGGGCTTCCTCTACGACAAGGCCGATCGGGGTCGCCAGATGGAGGTGCGTGAGGCGTTGATCCTGGCCGAGGCAGCCTGGGGGACCCTTGGCGCAACTGGTGGATATCGCACAAGAAAGTCGGGTGGAGACTACCGGGGAGGAACCATTGGGGCCTCCCCCGCCTACAGCACGACCGCGCACGTCGCCGAGGTCTTCGTGGATGCCGAGACCGGCGTCGTCCGCGTGGAGAAGGTCTGGGCGGCCCACGACTGTGGCCGCGCGCTCAACCCACAGCTGGTCGAGGGGCAGATCGAGGGCAGCGTCTACATGGGCTACGCCGAGGCCATCATGGAGGCGCAGACCTTCAGCGAAGACGGTCTGCACCTTCGTCCGAACCTCCTCGACTACCGCATCCCCACCAGTGCGGAGTGCCCTGATCTCTTCGCGGACATCATCGAGAGCCTGGATCCGGGTGGACCCTACGGTGCCAAGGAGGCGGGGGAGGGTCCGCTGCATCCGATCATTCCCGCCATCGCCAACGCGATCTGGGACGCCGTCGGCATCCGTTTGCGGCGCATTCCCTTCACCCCCGAGCGCGTGCTGGACGCACTGGGTCGTCAGGGGGTGTCCGAATGCTGAGGATGCCGGAGTTTCGCTTCCTCCAGGCACTCGATGCGGCCCACGCGGTTCAGCTCTTCCACGAGCTGGGCGACGCCATGTACGTGGCGGGGGGCACGGACCTGCTGCCGAACATCAAGCACCGCCTCTTCACCCCGAGGCACGTCGTGGGGTTGGGGCGGCTCCCCGCCGGGATCGCCGCTACCGATTCGCACCTGGTCATCGAGGGACAGGCGAACCTGCACGCGCTGGCCACCTCGCGCCTGGTTCAGCAGCTCGCTCCGCCCTTGGCGACCGCCGCCGGCCTGGTGGCGGGCCCACAGCTTCGGCGCATGGGCACCATCGGCGGGAACATCCTGCTCGACACGCGCTGTCTGTTCTACAACCAGACCGCGTTCTGGCGGCAGGCCCTGGGCCACTGCCTGAAGGCCGAGGGCAGCTGGTGTCACGTCATCGGAAGCCAGAAGACCTGTGTGGCTACCCAGTCGTCGGACACGGTGCCCGTGCTGCTCGCCCTGGACGCCAGCATCGAGCTGTTGTCGCAGGAAGGGGCGCGGAAGCTCGCGCTTCGAGATCTCTACCGTTTCAACGGCATGGACCACCTGAAGATCGAGCCGGGTGAACTGCTCACTCGGGTCTTCGTGCCCCGGGTCCCTACAGGCTTTCGGGGTGCCTATCGAAAGCTCAGGGTTCGCGACAGCATCGACTTTCCACAACTGGGCCTGGCGATCTGTGGTCTCTGGGAAGACGAGGCGTGCACAGCCCTCGAGATCGTGGTCGGCGCCGTCTCACCAGTGCCCAAGGCGGTGAAGAAGCTCGATGCCTTCCTCGGGCGGCCTCTGGATGGTGAAGCGATCGAAGCCATCGGTGGGCTGGTCGTGAAGGCCTGTCGACCAAACACCTCCGTGCAGGGGGATGTGGCCTGGCGACGGGCGATGAGCGGGGTCTTCGCAAAGCGCATGCTGCGGGATCTGCAGTCCGTGGAGTAGGATCGAGCACCACATGGTCGAACCCACCCGAGCCCAGAAGGATCTTCTCGATCCCTTCGAACTGATGGCCTACAACCTGGCCGATTTCTGGAACAAGCACATGCGCTGGCAGGCAGCGCTGTACAACTCCACGGTCATGGTGGGCTTTACCTTGCTGGCGGTCGCCCGAAGGGTCCAGGTCAGCGGTCTCGAGCACGCTCAGGGTCTGGACTATGACCGCGGCGTGATGATCCTGGCGAACCACCGCACCTACTACGACTACTTCACCATCATGTCGGTGATGGCGCGCAAGGTGGAGAAGCTCAAGGTCGAGCGCATCATGTTCCCCGTGCGCAGCGCCTTCTTCTACGAGAGGCCGCTGGGGGTTGCGGTCAACATGGCCATGAGCGGCATGGCGATGTTCCCGCCCATCATGCGGGACCGGGCCAAGAAGCTCTGGAACGAGTACGCCGTCGCTCGCTGTGTCGATGAGCTCGAGGAGAACGCCACCGTGTTGGGCTTCCATCCGGAGGGGCGTCGGCACGCGGAGCTTGGCGCCTTCAAGGTAGGCCGGGGCAAGCTCGGAATCGCTCGGATCGCGCTGGAGGCCGAGAATGCCCAGGTGATGCCGGTCTTCTTGACGGGCATCACCGATGACCTGCTCGAGGAAATCCGACGGAACTGGATGGAGCCTGAGCGCTACCCGGTGTTCCTGGCCTTCGGGCCTCACGTCGCGCTGGACGACCTGCGGGGGGGCGCCAACACCCCGGAGATAGATCGCCAGGCAGTAAGTCGCTGCATGGATGCCATCACGGAGCTTGCGGAGGTCTGTCGGAAAATGGCTGGCTTCTCTGATAGGGAGACAGCAGAAGCATGATGATCATCGCTCTTTGGGCCTGCACGGCAGGCGATACGGCAAAGCTGTCTGACTCAAACCTCGGTGGGGACACGGCACCAGAGGACGACTGCCATCCGATGTACCGGGAGTACGGGCTCGACGACAGCTACTGCTACCTCTGGAAACACAACTGCGAAAACAGCCGGGATGATCAGGCCTACATCCTGGGCGAAGCGACCACGGATGCTTCGGGCAACTTCACGGCCACCGAGACCTGGTTCTGGCTGACCGATGATGACGGACCGGATTCTGACGATGGCTGGGACGTCCTCGCCTTCACGGGCACACCGCTGACCCGCTCACAGCTCGATTCGCTGGAAGCCAGCCAGAGCGAGGAGGGCTACGACACCATCCGGAATGTGGAGAGCCAGCAGACGGACATCCGCTACGGGAGCAACGAGAACATTCTCTACGCCTTCGATACCTTGAACCCCAACGGGGCCATCAACTTCGAGAACGGCATGCTCGTCTACCGCTACAAGGAGCGGAGCTCGGGCTGGAAGGCTGACGTCGACTACGCCCGGGGCAAGTTCTGGCCGGACGACGACGACAACCCCGGCCCCCCTGCGACCTACACCTGGGAAGGCAGCCGCTGCTACTGAGCGGCAGCTAGTCCGCGAGACGGGCCTCAGCGTGGGGGCGCAGGCGCTCCAGCAGGCTCTCCGCGTGGAGATAGGCGAGGTCGGGGAGAATCACCTGGCTCCCCGCCACGCGGAGCACCACTCGGCCCAGTCCGTAGCCGCGCATCAAGGGTCCCTGGACGAGATGAATGGACTGGAGCTTGTCGCGGGCGAGCACGAAGGTCCTGCGCCGCCAGAAACCCCGCCGCGCGATGACCACGTCGGGGGTGATGAGCCAGCCCTGGTAGCGGTAATCCAACCAGCCCGAGATCATCCCCAGCGGGTAGAGCACCAGGGACAGCAGGCCCATGGGCCAGAACAAGAAGGTGGTGGGGATCGCCAGCAGGGTGGAGCGGAACAGGCTTCCCACCAACAGCCTCCAGAGAGCCCGAGGGTGGGCTGCTTTGAGGCCGAAGCGCCAGGGGTCCACGGTGTTGCGCGGGATGGCGCTACGCATCACGGAGTTGAGCTGTTCGCGGTCCACCATCGGCACGACGAGCTCGGCGGCCTGGACCCCTTCGCGTACGCTCCCCAGCCCGGCGGTCTCCACCGAGACGGTGCCGAAGCCCATCCAGCGTCTCACCAGCGGCTCGTCGGCCAGGGCGAGCTGCACCTTGCCGATGGGGATCACCACCTCACGTGTGGTGAGCAGTCCCTCCCGTCCGCGCAGCTTCATGTCCTCGCGCTGGTCCAGGCCTTCACGGGTCAGGGTGAAGCCGTAGTGCTGCACGGTGCTCAGGAGTACCGTGCTGCCCCAGGACAAGGCGAAGGCGAGCAGCACCAGGCCAGCCATCAAGCCCGGAGCGAGCTGCTCGAGGGCCATCGCGGCCTTCTCCGGTGAGACGATGGGAGCCACCTCCATCAGGGCGAAGAGCAGCACAGCGACGTAGCCCGCACCGGGCTTGGACAGTCCGTAGGCCACCAGCTCCCCCAGGCCCAGCTTCAACACGGGGAGTGCATCTTCCGACGGCTCCGCAGCGCGGCCACGCAGCGCGGCGAGTTGGCGGATCAGCAGGGTCGCGTCCTGGACGGAGAGCGCGCTCAGCAGCCCCTCGGTGCGCGCGTCGCCGGCGGTCTCCAGGCGTACTTCGACGAGCCCGGACATGCGGTGAAAGGGATTGCGGACCAGTCCCACGTTCTGAATTCGGGCCGGGTCGATGATGCGTCGTCGTCGATTCAGCAGGCCCTGCTTGATCTCGAGCTTGCCCTTGTGGACGCGGTAGCGCAGGGTCAGGAAGTGCACGATGGTGCTCCAGGCACCGGTCAGCATGAACAGGAGCACGAAGCCCACGTCCGCAAGTCCCGGCCCGCCGGCGACGCTGCCGCCGACCAGCATGATCAGCAGCAGGGGCCAGAAGCCCCACACCATCCGAAAGGTCCGAGGGATGAGGTTGACCACCAGAGAAGCCGCGTGGAGGCCTTTCCAGGCCCCTTCCTCGGGCAAGGGCAGGATGAACTCGGGGAGGTCCTCCCGCAGGTAGGAGCCCAGGTCCACGTCCAGGTCCAGCATCCCCGTGGCCAGCGGGTTGGGCTTGGGCTTCAGGGGCTTTACGTCCGGTAGATCCTGCAGGTTGATCTCTTCGTAGAGTTCGGTCGCGGCATCCTCGACATCCTCTTCGCCCTGGTCCTTCTTGTCAGACCCCATCGTCTCCCCCCAGCCGCGCCAGTTCATCCCGAATGGACTCGGCATCGCTCGCGGAGAGACCAGGAATCGAGCCGTCAGCGGACATGCCCGAAGCGGTGTAGACCGCGACGTTGGACAGGCCCAGGAATCGCTCGATGGGTCCTTGTCGGGTGTCGACGTGCTGGATGCGGTTGTGCGGAATGGAGCTGCGTCGGCGGAAGAGCACGCCGCGCTGGACCAACAGGTCGTGCTCGCGAATGGCGTATCGGAAGTACTCGTACTCCAGGGTGGGCCAGATCATGGCCACCGCGAAGAAGAAGACCAGCAGCGCAAGGGTCAACACCACACCCACTGGCGCGATGGTGAGCATTCCCAGGCCCACACCGACGCCGATGGCCATCGGTCCCCACACCATCCCGAGACGCAGGAGACCCTGTAGGCGCCAGAGCCACGTCACTCGCGGATTGAGAGGCTGAAGCTCCGTCACCCCGCTCGCCAACTACTCCTCGACGACGATGAGACTACTGATCACGTGAAGCTTGCCATCACTGACCAGCTTGCCATCGGTGACCGTGAGTGTTCCGGCATCGGACCACTCGGTGTGGTTGTAGTCTGCGGCGTAGGCGTGGAGTGTTGCGCCTTCGTCCAGACCCATCGTGTTGTCGATCCAGAAGTCCAACCCGTCCTCGGAGGTTGCGTCGAAGGGGCTGAGATACCAGACCACCTTTGGGATACCCGGAAGCCCATCCCAGAACAGCCAGGCTTCGGGGGGTACGTAGGCACAACCGGCGGTCGTGCCTTCGGTGCCGAAGGGGAGTGTCAGGTCCTCCTGCTTCATGGTGACGTGGACCCCGCAGAGGTCGAGTTCCTCCGCAGTGCCGGTCGGGAGATCCGTCTCAGAGACTGGCTCGACCATGGTCACCTTGACGTCGGTCCGGACCTCTTCGGGCTCGGCTTGGAGCAAGGTCAGGGGGGTCATGTACACCCCGTTGGGATCGACGGAGTCGAAGGCGTGCACCCAGTCGGCCTCGAACTCGGGGAAGTCATAGGAGCCGTCGGCGCCGCTCATCACCGTGCGACAGACCTGCTTGCAGATGTTCAGGCGCATTCCCTCGATCGGGGCGCCGCTGATGTCGGTGACCACGCCGCTCATGGCGGCGTACTGGACATCGGTGTCGCCATCGGCATCCGAGTCGGTGTCGGTATCGGAGTCGGTGTCGGTGTCGGTGTCGGTGTCGCCCGAGTCATCGACATCGCCATCTTTGTCGCCGCAGCCGACAGACAGGGCGATGAAGCTGCTGAGCAGCAGAGACGTCGTGCGCATAGGTCCTCCGAGCCTTGCGAACATATCCGAGAATCACGCGGGTGACCCGGTTCCGGGGGTCTTGTTCACACAGCCAGAGCTTTTCTTCCGCCTTGGGAGGGGCTTCAGGACTCCGAGAGCATCTCCAGAATGGGCGCAAGGTCGAGAACGACCGAGACGGGCAGCGTGGTCTTCAGGGGAACGTTCGTATCCACGGGAATGGTCGTGTTGAGCGGTATCTCCAGCATGAGATCCACCGGGACATCGCCCTCGATCGGTACGGTGACGTCCACGGTTCCTGCCACGGGCATCTTCACGGGGACCGTGAAGCGGGTGTCGATGGGAATGGAGGTCTTCAGGGGAACCCGGATGCTCTGGCGCACGGGTACGCTCATGACGATCGGGACCTCGGCGTCCACCGAGACATCCATGTCGACGTCGACCGTGCCCATGCCGAGATGTCCTCCGCCCGTCATGCCTCCAAAGACTGCCCTGAACTGGACGAAGATGGTGACAACCAGCGCAAGCAGGATGATGTTGAGGAGCAGGGAGAGAAGGGTGAGACCCCAGTGGAGAGATTCGCGCGTCATGGCTACGAGGATGGCATGAGGTTGGCGGTCATAGGGGATGTCCACGTGCACCTGGATCGATTGGAGCGCGTCTTGGACCGGGTCGATGAGGTCGGCGTCGACGGGGTGCTTCAGGTCGGGGATCTCACGAAGGAGCTGACTCCCTTCCGCAAGGACAGCGCCGCCTTTGCGGCAGCACGCGCGTCGGCAGAACGGGTGCTTGGGCGCGTTCGGGAGCTCGGCGTACCGTTGCTCTGGGTGCCGGGAAATCACGATCCGAAGGACCTTTCAGGGGAAGGAAACACCGACAGAAAGCTAACGATGATAGCTAATTACGGTGCTTTCGGGATTGGTGGATCGGGTCCTGCTCGCTTCGGCTTTCCCTACGAGTGGGGGGAGGAGGACATCCGAGCCCTGGCGGTGCCGAAGTGCGACATCCTGCTCTGCCACTGTCCACCCCGGGACACCGGGCTGGATCGCACGGTGAGGGGCGAACACGTGGGCAGCCAGGCCATCCGTGAGCTCGCCGAAGTGCATCAGGGGCTGCTGGTCTGCGGCCACATCCACGAGGCTGCGGGAGTGGAGCGGCTGGGAGACTGTCTCTGCGTCAACGCGGGTGGGCTGGGGGAGCCCTACGGTGCCGCGCAGGTGGCCTTTGTACAGGACCTGCAGCATGCCTGGGTGGAGACCCTGTAGCGGGGTATAGAGCGCCGTGATGTTCTTGCTCGCTTTCGCCTGTAGTGGCCCCGAGGGCCAGGAGTTCCCCGACAAGATCCCGGGTCCGCCGGTAGCTGGGGCTGCCGAGGGTTTGATCCACCTGCCGCTCGGTGCTCCGCTCGGGGGCTACAGTTCTCGCTGCAGCCTCTTGGGAAGCGACGGCAAGCAGGATGACCGGAAGTCGCACTACCGAGTCGCCTTCAGCCCCACGACCGGCATCGTCACCCGTCCGTGGGTGAAGAGCCTGTGGCTGGAGAACGGCGACGACCACCTGATCGTCTTCGCCTTCGATGCGATCTACAGCTTCGACGGCCTGGTGGAGAGGGTGGCCGATGAGCTGGGAGAGGCCACCGGGACGGATCTCGACGGAAAGGTGGTCATCACGGCCAGCCATACCCACCACCAGGTGGCGAACTACAGCGACCAGGTCCACTTCTACCTGGGCGGTGACAAGTACAACCCAGAGATCTTCGAGCGTTACGTCGAGGCCTTCGTGAGCGTGGGCATCGAGGCCTTCCAATCGCGGCAGGATGCGGCCATCGGCACCAGCTGGATCAAGGACTGGGATCCTGACGATGACGTCTACCGGGATCGGCGCTCCGACAACGACGAGTTGAGCATCTGGGAGGACTTCACCCCGGGCCGCTACAAGGATCCCTACGCCAACATCCTGCGGGTGGATGCTCTGGATGGAAGCCCCATCGCCATGGTCGTCACCTTCGGGATGCACGGCACGCTGCAGGGTGGGGACAACCCGATGTGGTCCAACGACAGCACCGGTGGTCTGGTGACCGTGCTCGAAGAGCAGTTCGATGATCCTGTCGTCGTCATGCACATGCAGGGTGCGGGCGGCGACGCGAGTCCTGCGGGGCGTGACCATGACTTCGCCCGCGCCGAGAGCATCGGCCACTATGCGGTGGATGCTCTCATGCAGGCCTGGGAGGAGACCCCGACCAGCAGCGACGAGCTGCTGATGGAGACCGCCAGCCGCCACATCCCGCAAGCACACGGAGACATCCGGGTGACGCGGGACGGTGCCGTCGACTGGTACTACCGCCCCTACGAGAAGGGCTATCGGTCCGACGACCAGATCTACGACTCTCAGGGCGAGATCATCAGCCCCATCGACGAGTACAACGCACCCTATGGCGCGGCCTTCTGCGGCTCGGACGCACCGCTGATCCCCGTGGGGAACATCGGCTCGGAGGTCTATCCCTATGGGGCCTGCATGGACGTGGAGCTGATGGCGGGTGTCATCTCAGGCACCTTCAAGATGGACCTGGCGGAGTTCCCTCTCCCCATGCCGGAGAGCCTGAAGGCGGGCACCACGGCCGCGCTGATCGGCCCCATCGCAACGCGTACGCCCGAGGGCGAGGTGGTGGAGCGGGATCTGCTCGTGGGCTTCTTCCCGGCCGAGCCCACCGCGATGTTCAGCGAGCAGTGGCGTCGCCGCGCGTCGGCTGAGCTGGGTGTCGAGATGCCCCTGCTGGTTGGCTATGCCCAGGACCACGAGGGCTACTTCCTCATCCCCGAGGACTGGCTGATGGGCGGCTACGAGCCCAACATCAACGTGTGGGGCCCACTGCAGGCGGAGCACGTGATGGAGGGGGTGCTCGCGATGAGCGGGGACGTCCTCCTGACCCCGGAGCGAGAGGAGCCAGACCCGCTGGGTATCTGGAGCGCGACGCAGTATGCGGACAAGCCTCTGCCGGAGCTGGAGCCGGACACGACACCGAACGCTGGAACCGTCTTGAGCGAGGCGCCCGAGTACTTCTGGCTTCCAGAGGGCTTCTCCCTGGAGCTGACGGTGCCGGAGACCTGCTCCAGGGTGGACTGCACTGTGCAGCTTGCCTGGGAGGGGGGAGATCCCGGGGTGGATCTGCCCCACGTCGTGCTGGAGCGCCTGGAGGGGGACGACTGGGAGCCGGTGACCACCCACGCGGGTCGCCTCATCGACGAAGCACAGCCGGACATTCTGCTGGCCCACACTCCTGAGCCGCTCTACCCGCCGGAGGCTGACCAGCAGCACCGATGGTGGGCTGCATGGCAGGCCGTTGGGCACGTGCACGACCTGATGGGCGTACCCACCGGGACCTACCGTCTCACCGTGGAGGGGCAGCGCTACCTTGGGGGCGACAGCTCCTGGCCGTGGAGCACAGAGTCCTACTCCCTGAGCAGCGAAGCCTTCGAGGTGGTCCCCGGTGCCCTCCAGATCGAGGACCTGGGAGACGGCACCTGGGCGGTCTGGATGGAGGCCCCTGCGCACAACTGGCGCCTGGTCTCCATGGAGGGAGACAGCCGAGGTTGGAACCCGGTGGAGGGACCCCTGCTGGTGGACGGTGTGGAGGTCGAGATCGAGAGCGTCCAGGGGGGCAGGTCCATCGTCGTCCTGGGCGGTGAGCCGGCCTCGGTCGAGGACATCTACGGAAACCACCTGTAGACCCTGTGAAGAGGTTCCTGGCCATCGCCGGCAACATTGGTGCAGGCAAGACCTCGCTGACGGAGTTCCTCTGTGCCCAGTACGGCTTCGAGCCCGTCTACGAGCCCTTCCAGACCAACCCCTACCTGGACGACTTCTACCGGGACATGAAGACCTGGGCCTTCCACTCCCAGCTCTACTTCCTGACCCACAAGTTCCGCCTGCACCTGGAGCTGAGCAGCAAGGGCGGGACCATGGTCATGGACCGCACGATCTACGAGGACGCGGAGATCTTTGCGACCAACCTGTACCGGGGGCGCTTCATCAAGCGACGGGACTACGAGACCTACATGGAGCTCTATCGCTCCATGCAGCAGGCCCTGCAGCCCCCGGACCTGCTCATCTACCTGCGCTGCGACACCCGGGCCATCCGGAGGCGCATCAAGCAGCGGGGACGGCCCAGTGAGCAGGCCATCAAGACGGCCTACCTGAGACGGCTCAACCG
>PVBE010577499.1_pt1 | contig 130818 bp, 103 predicted proteins | sample 1631181 | NCBI WGS metagenome assembly PVBE01 (sample SAMN08397723, study PRJNA350692) | Marine metagenome, whole genome shotgun sequencing project. | isolation source: water | place: Pacific Ocean | collected 2012-04 | reverse complement strand
GAAGACTCCGAGGAGCTCGAGGACGCCGCCGAGCTTGACGAGGAGGAGGGCGAGGAAGAGGAGTTCGAAGAGGAGGAAGACTCCGAGGAGCTCGAGGACGCCGCCGAGCTTGACGAGGAAGAGGGCGAGGAAGAAGAGCTCGAAGAGGAGGAAGACTCCGAGGAGCTCGAGGACGCCGCCGAGCTTGACGAGGAGGAGGGCGAGGAAGAAGAGCCCGAAGAGGAGGAAAACGCTGAGGAGCCCGCGGGCGACCTCCAGCGGGACCTGTTTGGCGAGCCGGTCATGGACGATGGCGAGCCGGCTGACGCGGGCGAGCGCGAGGTGGTCCTGGAGCCCCAGCCCGCTCCCGAGTTGACCGGGGATCTGCTCATGAAGGCCGGGTGCCTCTTCCTGGAGCGGGAGCGGGTGGCCGTCTCCATGCTCCAGCGCGGCTTCGACCTCACCTTCGACCAGTCCTGTCACCTCCTGGACGAACTCCAGGAGCGGGGCCTGATCGGACCCTACATGGGCGGCAAGAGTCGGGAGATCCTGATGAGCCGCGACGAGTGGCTCGCCCTCGCCGACGGCTCCTAGGAGGGCGCCGAGGGGCTACAATCCCGGCCCCGACTCTCCGTCAGGACCGTCCAAGCCGTGAGTGACCACCGCCTCGTCTCCCTCGTCCACCTGGGCTGCGCCCGCAATCTGATCGACTCGGAGTTGATCCTCGGGCGGATGGCGGAGGAGGGCTTGGTCGTCACCGATGACCCCGGCGCGGCCCAGGCCGTGGTGGTCAACACCTGTTCGTTCATCGGCCCGGCTCGCGAGGAATCCCTTGAGGTCATCCGGGGTCTCCTGGAGCGCAAGCGGCGCGGAGAGATCGGCTTCGTCGTGGTGGCGGGTTGCCTCGTTCAACGCTACCGACGCAAGTTGCGGGAGGAGTTGCCCGAGGTCGATCTGTTCGCCGAGATCTCCGACTACGCGGCCCTCGCCCGCTCGTTGCGCGAGCTGACCGACGGCCGATCGGTACCCGACTACCTGGAGGGCCCCGCCCAGCGCGAGCCTCTCCGCGAGGGCGGGCGGCTCCTCTCCACGCCCGGTTCCTATGCGTTCCTGCGCATCTCCCATGGCTGCGACCACCAGTGCAGCTTTTGCACGATTCCCTCGATCCGCGGCCCGCATCGCTCGAAGGTCCTCGCGGACCTCGTGGACGAGGGACGCGAGCTGGTGGCCTGCGGTGTGCGCGAACTCGTGCTCGTCGCGGAGGACTCGACCGCCTGGGGACGCGACGGGCAGGGCGAGTTGCCCGACCTGGTGGAAGCCCTGGCGAACATCCCCGACCTGTACCGCGTGCGCGTGATGTACGCCTACCCCAATCGCCTCCCCGAGGGCCTCTCCACCGTTCTCCGCGAACATCCGTGCGTCGCCACCTACCTGGACATGCCCATCCAGCATGTCGCGACGCCGGTGCTGCGCGCCATGCGTCGCCACGGCAGCGGCGAACAGCTGCGGAGAATCGTCGATCGCCTGCTGGACGATGTGCCCGGCCTCACCCTTCGCACCACCCTGCTGGTGGGGTTCCCGGGCGAGGAAGAGGAGGATGTGGAGGAACTCTGTCAGTTCCTGAAGGAGTATCGGTTGACGCGTGTGGGCGCCTTTCCCTACTCGGCCGAGGAGGGGACGGCGAGCCACGCACTCGCGGGCCGCTTGCCGCAGGATGAGGTGCAGGCCCGCACGCGCGCAGTCCTCGCCGTGCGAGACGAACTCCTGCGCGCCTCTCAGGCGGAGTGCATCGGGGACGAGTTGGAAGTCCTTGTCGACGAGGTCGATCGGGGCGCCGGAGTCGTCGCGCGCGGAGAGATGGACGCTCCGGAAGTGGACGCCCTGGCCCTGGTGGGCGAGTCGGACGCGCAACCGGGCGATGTCCTGCGCGTGCGCGTCGAGGGCATCGATGAGGACGCCAACCTGCTCTGCAAGCCCTGCGTGGCCACGGTGAGCGCCCGATGAGCATCTTTGAGCACTGGCCCAACCGGATCACCGCCTCACGGTTCGTTGGAGCCATGGTCCTCTTCGGCCTCTTCGCGATCCATGGCGGCGAGCCGGCGGAGAGCATCCGGCTCGAGATTCACATCGCCTTCTGGCTCTTCATCGTTGTGGCCTCGACCGACGCCCTCGATGGCTACCTCGCGCGTCGTGACAATCAGGTCAGCGCCTTCGGCCGTATCGCCGACCCCTTCGTCGACAAGGTCTTGATCGTCGGCACGATGGTCTACCTCGCGATCATGCCCTGGTCCCAGGAGTTCATGCCCGCGACGGTCGTCGTGCTCACCCTGGCGCGCGAGTTCCTTGTCACCGCCATCCGCGGCTACGTCGAGAGCGTGGGGCGGGAGTTTCCCGCCGACGGGTTCGGCAAGTTCAAGATGATCATGCAGTGCATCACCATCGGTGCGGTCCTGGTGACCGAGATCGTCGCCTGGCCGGACGCATTCCACGACGCTCTCGCCGTCCTGGCCCACGTGCTGGTCTGGACCACCCTGGCGGCTACGGTCGGGTCGGGCATCTCCTACACCCTGCGGACGCGTCGCATCCTGCTGGGAGAACCCTCGTGAACATCCTGCGCCTGGGGATCGTCTCCTGCGGATTCCTGGGGTGCTCCCCCTTCGCTCCCGGCACCGTGGGGACCCTCGGCGGCGTCGCCATCGCCTGGGCCCTGGCGCCCACCGCCCTCTACCCGCTGTGGATCCTCGTGGCCATCGTCGGGATCTACCTGATCGGACGTTCGCTCGGCACCTGGGCGGAAGAGTACGCTGGGAAGAAGGACCCGGGGATCTTCGTGCTGGACGAGGTCATCGGGTACCTGATCTGCGTGCTCTGGTTCAACGGCCCGAGCCCGCTCACCCTGGTCGTCGCCTTCTTCGTGTTTCGCTTCTTCGACATCGTCAAGCCGCGCCTCGCGCGCCGCATGGAGACCATCCCCGGCGGAGACGGGATCCTCCTCGATGATGTCGTGGCCGGACTCTACGGGCTCGTCCTGATCATCGTGCCTGCCCGGTTGCTGTTGAGCGATCTTCCCTGGAGCGTGATCGGCACCTCATGACGCGCGCGGAGGAGCAGGATCGGCGTGTCGGAGGGTTGCCCCTATGGGCGAAGTTCACCCTGACGATGAGCCTCTCCCTGGCATTGGTCATGGTGGGTGCGGGCTACCTGCTGATGCAAGCCGTCAGCAGGATCTCGTCGGTGGCGCTAGAGAAGCGGGTCATACAAGGGGTGGAGCTCACAGCCCGCGAGCTCAAGAACACCAACTTCGAGCGAGAAAAAAACTCGAAGGCCATCATCTTCCGCGACTCAAACGTCCTGCGCTACGACGTGAACTACGGCATGGACCGGGGCGAGATGAACCAGGCCTGGTTCTACGAATACCGCGACGAGAGCGTGCCGGACGAGCACAAGGTCCTCGCGCGCTTCATGATCCCCGAGGATCCCGGCGAGATTGGCAAGGGCGTCGCCGGCCTGATCACCGGGATGACGTTGGCAGTCATCATCGTCGGCGCGTTCGTCGCCTTGCTCGTCTCGAACCACGTCGTGAAGCCGATCAACGCCATCGTCAACGACATCCGGCAGATCGCGCGTGGCAACCTGCAGCATCGCTCGCGGGTCAAGGCGGGTGGTGAGGTGGCACACCTCGCGCGCGCCGTCAACCGGATGGCGGAGGAGCTCGAGGAGGCGCAGGAGGTCGAGATCGAGCTCTCCATCCGTGAGCGAGAGATGGAGGTGGCCAACGAGGTGCGCGAGGCGTTGCGCGTGGAGGCCGTGCCCGCCTGCGACGGCTACGATCTGGGCGGCGTCCACATCGGCGCGCCCCAGCCCGGCGGCGACTTCCATGACTTCATCGAGCCCGGTGGCGGCCGCGTGGGCGTCCTGGTGTGCGGTGTCAGCGGACAGGGCGTGCCGGGCGCGCTAGTGGGTGCCACGGCGCGCGCCTACCTGCGCGGCGAGTTCTCCCGCAGCGAGGACTGCGCGGAGGCGCTGCGGCGCGTCAATCGCTTCCTGGCCCACGATGTGCGCCGGGGGATGTACGTCACCGCAATGTACGCGCTGATCGATCCCGAAGCGCACACCGTCGATGTGGCCTGCGCGGGTCACAAGGTGCCACTGCTGCACTTCGTGGCCGCCAAGCGCAGCGTGCGCCTCATCCAGCCCGAGGGGATCGCCCTCGGATTCGACAAGGGACCCGTCTTTGATCGGACCTTGCAGGTCCAGCGGATCGTGCTGGAGCCCGGCGACCGGATCGTTCTCGCCAACACCGGGCCGGTCTCGGTGCAGGACGAGGACGGCAACGAGCTCGGCGAGAAACCCTTTTACAAGCTCGTCCACGCCAATGCGGGCGGGACGACGGTGCAGATGCTCGAGGCCCTCGGGGAGGCCATCGCCCGGTTCGCGGGCGATCAACCCTACCCCAACGACCTCACGATCGCTTCGGCGCAGCGGGGAGCGTGAGGGTGCAGATCGGCGAGTTCCAGGAGTTGATCGAGCGCATCTACTACGAGCGCGACTCGAGTCGCGGTCTGGCGGGCACGCACATGTGGTTCTGTGAGGAGGTGGGTGAGCTCACCCGCGCCCTGCGGCGCAACGAAGTCGACGAGCTCGAGGGAGAGTTCGCCGATGTCCTCGCCTGGCTGGCGACCCTTGCCTCCATCGCCGGAGTGGACCTGGAGCAGGCGGCCTGCCGCAAGTACGCCGAGGGCTGCCCGCGCTGCCGAGCGACTCCCTGCAGCTGCGGGTGATCCCGTGGCCCGCTCCGCCTCCGAACCTGTTCGCGGTCTGCTCTTCCCCACCGCCGAGGTGGTCGAGGCTGCTCCGGCGGGCTACGCCCGCGTGGCGCTGAACCGGCCTCTGCACTGCGAGTTCACCTACTCGGTCCCGGTGGCCCTGGAATCCGCGGTGCGTCCCGGCGTGCGCGTCGCGGTCCCCTTCGGATCCCGGCGCTTGATCGGCGTGGTGGTCGCCACTGAAAAGGAGTGCGACCTCGACCTCCGTCGCATCCGACCTCTCGCCGATGTCCTGGACGCCGAGCCCATCGTCGACGACGGCTTGCTGGAGTTGACGCGCTGGTTCGCGGACTACTACGCGTGCTCCTGGGGCCAGGCCCTGGCGGCGGTCCTCCCGGGCTCCCTCAAGCGCGAGGGGAGCCGGCGCCGGGTGCGGGTCGTGGCGGTCTGCGATGGCATCGGAGAGGCGGAGCTGGCCGAGGTGGAGGATCGCTTTCCCAAGCAGCACCGCCTGCTTCGGACCTTGCTGGAGCTCGACGCGCCGATCGAGTTGCGCGCGGTGACCCGTCGCTTGAAGATCAGCGAGCACCCCTGCCGTTCCCTGGAACGCCGCGGGTGGGTGACGATCGAGCGCGTGGTCGCGGCGCCGGATCCCCTGCTCTCGCCCGGTCCCGACCGGGCGCGGCCCGAACAGCTCTCGGCTGAACAGGAAGTGGCCGTGGCCGCTGTCGTGGAGCGGCTCGATCTGGGGGAGTACGGCACTTTCCTGCTGCAAGGGGTCACGGGAAGCGGCAAGACCGAGGTCTATCTGCGGGTGATCGAGCGCGCCCTCGAGCGCGGGCGTGGGGCGATCGTGCTCGTGCCCGAGATCGCCCTCACACCCCAGACCGTGAGCTGGTTCCGTTCCCGCTTCGGCGATGTCGCGATCCTCCACAGCGGCATGACCGACGCCCAGCGCCTCGACATGTGGATGCGGGCGCGCAGCGGCGAGGCGCGCGTGGTGGTCGGCGCGCGCTCGGCGATCTTCGCCCCCGTGCCCAATCTGGGCGTGATCGTCGTGGACGAGGAGCACGAGCCGTCATTCAAGCAGGAGAGCGTCCCGCGCTACCACGCGCGCGACATCGCGGTCGTCCGCGCCCGCGCTCAGGGGGCGGTGTGCATTCTCGGATCGGCCACGCCTTCCCTCGAGTCCTGGAAGAACGCCCGCGAGGGGCGCTACGAGCGACTGTCTCTGACCAAGCGCGTGAGTGGCCGCGGCATGCCCGCGATCGAGGTCGTCGACATGCGACAGGAGAAACCGGACCGTGCGGGTCCCAAGCTCTTCTCGCGCCGGTTGCGGACGCTCCTGAAGGAAACCCTCGCGAGGGGCAAGCAGTCGATCCTCTTCTTGAACCGACGCGGCTTCGCTCCGGTCCTGTGGTGCCGTGAGTGCGGAGAGAGCGTCCGCTGCCGCCAGTGCGACGTGACCCTGACCTTTCATCGCCGCATCGGCCGGGCCGTCTGTCACTGCTGCTGCGAGGAGATCGGGCCTCCCAAGGCCTGTCCGGCCTGCACCGCGCCGGCCCTGCACTACCTCGGCGGGGGGAGTGAGCGCGTCGAGACCACCCTCGCCGCGTTCCTGCCCGAGGCGCGCGTGGCGCGCATGGACTCGGACACCATGCTGCGCCGCGAGGACTACGAGCGCACCCTGGGGGCTTTCGGCAACGGTGACCTCGATGTGCTGGTGGGCACGCAGATGATCGCCAAGGGACTCGATTTTCCCAACGTCGTGCTGGTCGGGGTCGTGGCGGCGGACAGTGCGTTGCACCTCCCAGATTTCCGGGCGGCTGAGCGCACCTACCAGCTCCTGGCCCAGGTCTCCGGCCGCGCCGGTCGCGGGGCCGAGGAGGGGCGCATCGTCGTGCAGACCTCCACTCCCGACCACCCGGCCATCCAGCTCGCCGCCCGCAACGACTTCGAGGGGTTCTGCGCCCAGGAGGAGGCTCTGCGCGGTGAGCTGGGCTACCCGCCCCACGCCCGTCTGATCCGCGTCGTGTTCGAGGACGAGGACGCCGCTCGCGCCGGGGAGGCCGCGGCGCTGTGCGCACGAGGCCTGGAGGCCTGCGCCCGCGAGCACGGCGGTGTGCTCCTCGGCCCCGCACCGGCGCCGATCGCCATGCTGCGCGGCCGGTCTCGCCGACACCTGCTCCTCAAGCTCCCTTCCCGAGGATCGGACGCCGCCGCCGCCTCCGCCGCCCGCGCCTTCCTGATCCGCTTCGCCGACGAGAGCGCGCGAACCCGCGTGCTGATCGACGTCGATCCGGTCTCGATGCTCTGACGCGAGCGCAGGGTCTAGACCCGCTGGGCCTCGACGAGGTCCCGGAAGCGGTGGAAGAGGTAGGCGGAGTCGAGGGGGCCGGGGGCGGCTTCGGGGTGGTACTGGACGCTGAAGATGGGCAGGGACTTGTGGCGCACGCCCTCGACCGTGCCGTCGTTGAGGTTCAGATGCGAGAGCTCCAGTTCGTCGGGGAGGCTCTCGAGCTCGACCGCGAAGGAGTGGTTTTGAGAGGTGATCTCGATCTTGCCCGTCTGGATGTCGCGCACGGGGTGGTTCGCCCCGTGGTGACCGAAGGGCATCTTGACCGTGCGCGCACCGAGCACGATCGAGAGGATCTGGTGGCCGAGGCAGATGCCGAAGATCGGGACCTTGCCCACCAGGTTCGCCACGGCGTCGATGGCGGGGGTCACGGCGGAGGGATCACCGGGACCGTTGGAGAGGAAGACCGCCTCGGGGTCGCGGGCCAACACCTCGTCGGCGGGGGTGTGGGCGGGCACCACGGTCATGTCGAAGCCGCAGTGGACGAGGCTGCGCAGGATGTTGCGCTTGAGCCCGAAGTCGTAGGCCACGCAGCGGATCCGCTCGCCCTCGAAAGCGGGCAGGAGGCGAGGATAGGACTCGTCGTAGGCCGCGTCCCAGGTGTAGGCCTCCGGGCAGGTCACCGCCGACGCCAGGTCCCGGCCATCGGTCGAGCGCGCGGCCCGCGCCTTGGCCACCAGGGAATCGGCGTCGCCGTCCTCGGTGGAGACGACACAGCGCAGGGAACCCTCCGTGCGCGTCATGCGCGTCAGACGCCGCGTGTCGATGCCCTCGATCGCGACCACGCCCTGCGCCCGCAGCCAGTCGCGGAGGGAGAGGTCGGCGCGGAAGCTGCTCGGACGCGCGGCCATCTCGCGCATCACGAAGGCCTCCGTCCAGGCGCGGCCGCTCTCGGCGTCCTCCTCGGCCACCCCGTAGTTGCCGATCAGCGGGTAGGTCATGATCACGACCTGTCCGGCGTAGGAAGGATCGGTGAGGATCTCGTGGTAGCCGGTCATGGCCGTGTTGAAGACGAGGTCGCCGGTCGCCTCGCCACTGGCGCCGGCCGCTCTGCCTTCGAGGACGACGCCGTTTTCGACGGCGATCCAGGCACGCTTCGATTCGCTCATGTTGCCGGAACCTCCACCATGCGATTGATCTGGGCTGCTTGATAACCGGCGCCGAAGCCGTTGTCGATGTTGACCACGGAAACTCCCGCCGCGCAGGAGTTGAGCATCGCGAGCAAGGCCGCCAGGCCGCCGAAGGAGGCGCCGTAGCCGACGGACGTGGGCACGGCGATCACGGGTCGGTCCACCAGTCCGCCGACGACGCTGGGCAGGGCGCCCTCCATGCCGGCCACCACCACCAGGGCGCGCGCCGCTCTCAGACGGTCGAGGTGAGCGAGCAGGCGGTGCAGGCCTGCGACCCCCACGTCGGGCAGGGTGTGCACTCGCGCTCCGAGCATGCGGGCGGTCAGCGCCGCCTCCTCGGCCACTGGCAGGTCGGAGGTCCCCGCGCAGACGACCACGACCGAACCCTCCTCGGCCAGGTCCTCTGGTTCCACGGTGATCGCCCGGGCCAGTTCGTGGTGGCGCGCGCCGTCGAGTTCGGCCAACAGCAAGGCCGCCGTCGCCTCGCTCGCGCGCGTGACCAGCAGGGAATCGTGGGCCGTGAGCGCAGCGCGGGCGATCTCCAGCACCTGGGTGGGCGTCTTGCCCTCGCCGTAGATGACCTCGGGGTGGCCGCAGCGCAGGGCGCGCCCCGTGTCCAGGCGCGTGTGCCCCAGGTCGATCTCGCCGCACCCCGCCAGGCGCTCGACGCCCTCGGTGATGTCGAGGGTCCCCTCCCGGACGGCTTCCAGGATTCGTTTCAGCTCTTGGGTGTTCACGGGTTGGGGTGCGCTGGTGTGCGGCGGGCCCACAGTGTAGCCGCCGCGGCCGGGCGCGATCAGCGAGGGCTGGCGTCCAGATCCCAGCCGCAGGTCCGGCCGGCTCGCAGGAGCTCGAATCCCAGGCCCGCGATCATGACGGCGTTGTCGGTGCAGTAGGCCGGGGAGGGGAAGATCACAGTGCGGCCGTCCTCCTGGCCGAGGCGGGTCATCTGCTCCCGCAGGCGGCGATTGCACGCCACGCCCCCCGCCACCAAGATCGTCTCGAGGCCCTCGCGCCGTGCCGCGCTCAGGGTCTCGCCCACGAGGGAATCGACCACGGCCTGCTCGAAGGACGCGGCCACGTCGGCCCGGTCGGGGATTTCCTCCGGCGGGGGTGTGGGGGCCAGGGCGTCCTGGCCGCGCAGGTGGTAGAGCACGGCGGTCTTCAGGCCGCTGAAGGAGAAGCCCGCGCCTCCGTCCCGCGCGCGGTAGCGCGGGAAGGCGATGGCGTCGGCGCGGCCCTCGCGGGCGAGGTCGCTGACCGCCGGGCCGCCGGGGTAGGCCAGGCCGAGCAGCCAGGCCACCTTGTCGAACGCCTCCCCGGCGGCGTCGTCGAGGGTCGAGGCCAGCAGGGTGTGCTCGAGGGGGCTCTCGGTCCGGTAGAGGGCCGTGTGGCCGCCGGAGACCACCAGGGCGATGCAAGGGTAGGGTGCTCGCTCGCACTCCATGGTCGCCGCGTGGATGTGGGCCTCGATGTGGTGCACGCCCACCAAGGGCAGGCCGGCGCCGAAGGCGAGGCCTTTGGCGGTCGAGACGCCCACGAGGAGCGAGCCGATCAGACCGGGACGCGTCGTCACCGCCACGGCTTCGAGGTCGGCCAGGCCGACCCCGGCCTCTGCCAGGGCACGGTCGGCGATTCCGGTCAATTCGCGCAGGTGCGAGCGTCCCGCGATCTCGGGCACCACGCCCCCGTAGACCGCGTGCTCTGCGATCTGACTGTGGACCATCGAGGAGAGCACCTCGCGCCCGCCGCCCACGACCGCCGCCGCCGTCTCGTCGCAGGAGGTCTCGATGCCGAGGATCAAGTCGCTCACCGGGCCGTGTCCTCGCTGAACAGTCCATCGCCCTCGCCCCGCAGGAGGGCCAGGGCCGCCTCCAGCTGGGGGTCCTCGGGGTGCTCGTCGAGCAAGTCCACCGACTCGGCCTCCTCCCAGGCTCGCAGCTGGGCCGTCAACTCCCTCGGGGGTCCGTAGCGCTGAATGTGTCCCAGCACCCGTGCGCGCTGATCAGCGGTCAGGGAGACTCGCAAGTCCGGCACGATGCCCCACTCCCTTCCCTCTTCTGGGTTGCGCTCCAGGTTGCGGTGGGCTGGGGTGTAGAAGTAGGAGGTCGTCACCTTCGCGATCGTGCCCCGCTCGTCGTAGCGCCGGATGGTCTGGACGACGCCCTTGCCGTGGGTAGGCTCGCCGAGTATCACCGCGACGCGGTGGTCCTGGAGAGCTCCCGCCAGGACCTCGCTGGCGCTCGCCGATCCGCCGTCGACCAGGACCACAAGGGGCATGTCCTGGAAGAGGGCCTCGTCGGGGTTCGCTCGCAGCACGTCCGGCGCACCGCGCCCCTCGGTCGAGACGATCACCCCTTCGGGGACAAAGCGCCGCGCGAGCTTCACCGCGGATTCGAGCACGCCGCCCGGGTTGTCGCGCAGGTCGATGACCAGGCCCTGCATGCCCTCGTCCTGCAGCCCTTTGCAGGCCTCGTCGAACTCCCTGCCCGTCTCGCGGCTGAAGGAAGAGACCGCCAGGTAGCCGATGGCTCGCTCGGCGTCCGCCATCCGGACGTGTCTCACCGTGGGGTCGATCAGGGACTGGCGCACGACGTGGTGTTCGCGCTCGGCCCCGTCGAGGCCGCGCACGCCCAGAACGACCTTCGAGCGCGGTTCTCCGCGCAGGCGCTGCCTGAGGGAGTCCTCGCCGCCCTCGATGGCGGCTTCCCCGTCGATGGTCACTAGCAAGTCGCCGACTTGCAGTCCCGCCTCATCCGCCGGACCCCCAGGGACCGGGAAGAGGATCTGGCCCGCGGACATGGGCGCGCGGAAAACCACGCCGATGCCCGTGAAGCGCCCCCGGGTCTCCCGGTCGACGCGCTGCGCCCCGGCCTGGTCGTAGTAGCGGGAGTACTCATCCAGGTTGCCCAACATGCCTTGCAGAGCGTCTTGCACCAGCAGGTCGGGGTCCACGTCTTCCACGAAGTGGTCCAGAACGAAGCGCCGCACCTCGCGGTAGTGGGCGATGTCGGGATCCTCGCGAGTGGGCAGCAGGGCCTGGACGAGGGCCAGCAGCACCATACCCAGGACGACGCCGAAGACGATTCCGCCCGCGCCCCAGGCCCCGTCGCTGCGGTGTCTCCCTCCCCGTCCGTCCATGGCGGAGATTGTATCCGGATGGCTGTGCGCTGGATCCGGACCATCCGCCTCTCCGGCCCGTCCCCCTCACAGGCCTCCACTCCCGAGAACGTCGCCGGGAACTCGACATCGCCTTCAGCATGGCGCTGATCGCCGCCCCGCTGCGCTGCTTCGGATGGGGCAGGGATGCTGCGTCGAATACACGGTCAGTGCCTGAACGCTGGAGGTTTCCGGCTGGCACTCATGCCGCCACTCGTCTCGGCCACGTAGCCGCTGGGCCCGACTCCAGCTCACGCGCTGGATGCAGTCGCATTCACAACTCCTCCAGGCTGCAGCAAGCGCTCCGTCGGCATCTTCGATGCCCTAACAGGGTCGACCGCGAGGCTAGCTCGACAGACCTTCTAGACGCCCAGCTCCGCCAGCGCCCGCGTCGCCTGTTCGTCGTTGGGAGCCACCCCGTGCCAGCCGGCGTCGTTCTCCATGAACGAGACCCCCTTTCCGAGGGTCGTGTGGCAGATGATGGCGCTGGGGCGGTCATCCACCTCGCGGGCTTCACAGAGGGCGCCGTCCACGGCCTCGACGTCGTGGCCGTCGACATCCTGGGCGTGCCATCCGAAGGCCTCGTACTTGACGCGTAGGTCGAGGACATCCATCACCTCGCGCATCACTCCGTCGATCTGGATGTTGTTGAAGTCCACCAGGACGCACAGGTTCGAGACGGAGTAGTGAGCCGCGCTCGTGGCCGCCTCCCAGATCTGCCCTTCCTGGCTCTCGCCGTCCGAAGAAGCGACGTAGACACGCGAGTCCCAGCCGTTGAGGCGCGCGGCGAGGGCCATGCCGACGCCCACCGACAGACCGTTTCCGAGGCTTCCGGTGCTCATGTCGATGCCGAGCTCCAGGTTGCGGTGAGGGTGGCCTTGGAGTGGTGAGCCCAGCTTGCGGAAGGTCGACAGGAGCTCGCGCGGGAAGAGCCCCTTCTGGGAGAGCAACGAATACAGGCCGGCGCAGGTGTGGCCATTGCCCAGCACCAGGCGGTCGCGGTCGGGTTCGTGGCGGTTGTCCGTGTCGAGGCGTAGGTGAGCCAGGAATAGGGTCGCCATGAAGTCCGCCATGCCCATCGGACCTCCGGGGTGTCCGCAGCCGGCGGCGTGGGTCATCTCGACCGAGTCGATCCGTACCTGGCGGGCCACCTGTTCGATCTCACGCTTCAGTTCGGGGGTCAGAGCCACGATCAGTTCTTCCTCTCTATCAGGCTGCGTGCGCGCGCCGCCAGGGCGGGTGCATCGAGTCCGAAGCGTACGAGCAGTTCCTCTGCCCGCCCGCTCTCGCCGAATGTGTCTTCCACGCCCACCATGTCCATGGGGACGGGAGTGGTGCGCGCCAGGAGATCGGAGACCGCGCTTCCCAGGCCCCCGCGCACCTGATGTTCCTCGGCGGTCAGGACCGCGCCGCATTCGCGCGCCGCGCGACAGATCAGTTCGGCGTCGAGCGGCTTCACGGTGGCCATGTTGATGACCCGCGCCTCGATGCCGTCGCCCGCCAGGATCTCCGCAGCTCCCAGAGCAGCGCTGACTTCCACTCCGCAGGCGACGATCGCCAGGTCCGAACCAGCGCGCAGCTCCACCCCCACTCCGGGCACAAAAGTGTGGTCCTCGGGGAGCACGAGGGGGGTCGGGGCCCGTGAGAGGCGGACGTAGACCGGTCCTTCGAGATCGGCCGCCGCGCGCACGGCGCCGCGCGCTTCGATGGCGTCGGCGGGCACGATCACGGTCATGTTGGGCAGCACGCCCATGATCGTCAGGTCTTCCAGCATCTGGTGAGACTTGCCGTCCTCGCCGACGGTCAGGCCCGCGTGGGAGGCGCAGATCTTGACGCCGAGGTTGGGGATGCAGATGGACTGACGGATCTGCTCCCAGGCCTTGCCCGCGGCGAACATGGCAAAGGAACTGGCGAAGACCGTCTTGCCCATGGCGGCCAGACCGGCGGCCGTACCCATCATGTTCGCCTCGGCGACGCCCATGTTGAAGAAGCGCTCGGGGAAGGCTTTCGAGAAGCCCTTCGTGCGCGTCGACCCGGAGAGGTCTGCGTCGAGCACGACGATGTCGGTGCGCTCCTTGCCCAGTTCCACCAGGGCTTCGCCGTAGGCGTCCCGGGTAGCGATCTTCTTCGCGCTGTGGGTGTCCACGGTGGTTGTTTTGCTCGTCTCGGCCAGCATCGGGGACCTCCCTCGAATTGCAATCGGGTGAAGGATCGGGCGCAGCGAGGTGCCGGGAAGGGTTCGCCGTTCGCGTGTTTGCGCCGCGTTTGTACTCATCACTCCCACCGTCTGCAATCGGCCCCTTTGCGATTCGGAACCCGGCGAGCTCGGGGGCGGGGCCGGGAGCGAGCGTTGCGTGGACGTTGGCGTGCGCGGAACGCCGACCGTCTCGCCTCCGATAGCCGGGTCCCAAGGTGTCCCCTGGGGAGGACGGGCCCGGACGGTGGAAGAGGCCGCAACGGCCAGAAACCGACTCTCCTGGGCCCCCTGAGCCCCTCCTTTGCCCCTACCAGCACTCCCGGGAGATTCTCTCGCTGTGGCACGGTCCTCGCTAGACTCCCGGCGGATCCGGCGCCGCCGGCTTCCCAGACCCTCATCTCGCTTGCACGGAAGACTGACCCGATGAACTACCTCCTCACTCCTCTCCTGTCTCTGGGCCTGCTCGCCGCCGATGCCGCGGCCCAGCGCTCTCAGGAAACCTCACCCTTGCGTCGGGCACGCGGCACCTTCGCCGCTGCGGACAGCAACAAGGACGGCGTCCTGGACGCCCGCGAGGTGAGCCGGGCATCGATCCCTCGCGACGAGTTCAAGGCGTTCGACCAGGACGGTGACCGGGCCCTCTCCTCGGATGAGTTCCTGCTGTATTACCGCCAGCTGTTGATCGACGCTCGGCGACCGGCAGGCGCGGAGCTGGATCGCGAGGCGGCTCGCATCCAGGCCCTGCGCAAGGCACACGAGGAGAAGGAGGCCCGGGCGCGGCGCGCGGCCGCCAAGGCCTCCGGTGGTGGGGATGGGACGGGGCAGGAAAAACCGGCCGAAGGGAGCAGTGCCTCCTCGAACCTGGAAAAGCTGCAACGCGCCAAGCAAGCCCTGAACGAGCGGGCCGTCGAGGGCGGCATGAGCCGGGAGCAGCTGCAGGCCATCGAGCAGGGTCTCGAAGAGCGTGCCCGGGCGGCCTCCGGCTCGGGATCGACCCCGGTGGACTCGGTGGCTCCCGCAGTCCCCGCGCCGACCCGTCAGGAACGCCTGCGCGCCGCCGATGAGGCTGCGGAGGCCCGTCGCCGCCACGCCGCCCAACGTGCCAGGGAAGCGCGTCAGGGCGCGGCGGGTGGAGCCGGCGACGGTATGGAGGGTCTCACGCCCTCGACCCGCGCCAAGGTCCAGCGCGCTCTGGCGGCCCTCGAGGTTCGGGCGCAAGCCGGGCACATGACCCGGGCGCAGTTCGAGGCCAAGAAGCGGGAGCTGCTGGAGCGGGCGCGCCAGGTGGATGCAGCTGCCGCTGCGGGCACGGGCTCGAGTGGCCAGACCGCCGCGCAACGTGCGCAGGCAGAACGCCGCAGGCGAGCGGCTGCGAACGGGGGTGGGCAGACTCCCGCGCAGCGTGCGCAGGCGGAACGCCGCCGGCGAGCGGCTGGGAGCGACGGTGCGAACGGGGGTGGGCAGACCCCCGGGCAGCGCGCGCAGGCGGAGCGGCGCAGGCAAGCTGCTTCGGGCAGCGGCAACAAGGGTGGGGGAGACGCCCGCTCCGCGGGCGGCTCGGCGAAGTCCAGCACCAGTGAACGCCGCGGGGGTTGAACGCTTCAGCGTGAGCTCACCGCTCTCTGCGAGCGGCCGGCCACCCTTCACGGGCGGGTGAACACTCCGCGCGGGTGAGTGTCAGGAAGACGAGCGAGGATCGCCGGCAGGTGGTCCTCGCTCCCTTCGTACTCGGCTGACGCCCTCAGGGTGACGCGGTAGCGGGTCCACCTGCACACGCCTTCTGGGCGGGCGCCTCGTCTCGAGGGGTCGGTGCGGGAAGGGTCGTGAGGGTGTGAGAGGCCTGGGTGTCGGCAGGGTGCACGGCTCGGGGCCACCCCGGGTTTTCCCCGGGGTGGCCCCGCTGCGGCCGGTGTCTATTTCCCCTCCTACGAGCCCATGATGGCCTGGACGCGCGTGTCGCCCAGGGCCCAGCTGAACCCGGCGCCCAGCTCTCCGCCGCTCCCGGATATCAGCACCCGGTTGGGTTGGGCATCATCGACAGCACAGCCGATGCGCTCGAGCTCCTTCTTCGAGAGGCGGATCTCCCTGCGATGGTTGGAGATCTCGGCCTGGGCACTCTGAAACCCGGGACTGTCGGCCTGGTCCAGGCTGAAGGTGCCGAGGCGGTTCTCCAGGATCCGGACGGAGTCACTGCGTTCGCGGATCTCGCGTTGGATCACTCTCAGCAGGGGGATCAGACGGTCCGCGCTTCGGTTGTCATAGGTTTTCTTCATGGGGTGGCTCCTGGGTTCGGAGGTACAGGACTGAGCCGTGAGCCATGGGTTTCCGAAGGCGGATTGGCGGGATTCGTGGGGGTATGGGCTCCGCAGGGCGCAGGGTGTACTCCTCGTAGATTCTTGGCGGCACGCTCCATAACGGGTTAGATTGTCGGGCCCGCCCGGTCCTATGTCCTTCCCCACCGTCGAGATCACCCGCCGGGTCGAGTTCTCCGCAGCTCACCGGCTCCAGAACCCCGATCTCAGCGAGGCGGAGAATCGGCGCCTCTACGGGCCCTGCTACGACCATCACGGTCACAACTACGCCCTCGAGGTGACCGTGCGCGGCGAGGTCCCGCCGGAGACCGGGATGGTCATGGACCTCAACCGGCTCGCGATGCTCCTCGACGAGGAGGTCCTGAGCGCCGTGGACCACAAGCACCTGAATCACGACGTTCCCTTTCTGGAGGGCCTGATCCCCACTGCCGAGGTGGTGGCTGTGGCGCTCTGGGAACGTCTGCAACCCCGCATCGAGGAGTTCGAAGGATGCCGTCTGGACAGGATTCGATTGTTCGAGAGCCGCGAGAACTTCGTGGACTATCGGGGACCGGCGACCTGAGCATCTCCGCCCTCGTTCGGAGCCTGCTCGAACAGCTCGGCGAGGACCCCGACCGCCCGGGGCTCTCGCGCACGCCGTCCCGTGTGGCGGCCTCCTTCGAGGAGCTGACCGCGGGCATGGAGCAGAATGTCCGCGACGTCGTTGGCGAGGGCGTCTTCGAGGAGGACTGCTCGGAGATGGTGATCGTCAAGGACGTGGAGTTCTACAGCCTCTGCGAGCACCACCTGCTGCCCTTCTACGGCAAGGTCCACGTGGCCTACATTCCCGACGGGCGGATCATCGGCCTCTCAAAGATCCCGCGCGTCGTCGATGTCTTCGCCCGGCGCCTGCAGGTCCAGGAACGCCTGACGAGCCAGATCGCCACCGCCATCCAGGAAGTACTCGAGCCCAAGGGCGTCGGTGTGGTCGTCGAGGCCGTGCACCTGTGCATGATGATGCGCGGCGTGGCCAAGCAGAACTCCTCCGCCATGACCTCCTGCCTGGCGGGCTCGTTCCGCAGCGACCCGCGCACCCGTAGCGAGTTCCTGGATCTGGTGCGGAGGTTCTGAGGCCTCGCGGGCGGCTGCCAGGGCCTTGGAGAGCGAGGGCTCAGACGGGCGGAGGAACGTCCAGATCGGCGATGTCCTCGCCGTCTGCGGCCTGGTAGGCGTTCCAGATCACCTCGGCCACGTCCTCGGGCTTGTTCATCGTGCTGCGGTCCCAGTCACCGGGAACCCCGTCGAAGATCGTCGTGTCGGTCGGCCCCGGATAGACCGTCGAGACCCGGATCCCCATCTCCCGCCATTCCTCGCGCAGGGCGTCTCCGAAGCCCCGCAGGCCGTACTTGCTGGCGCAGTAGGCTGCGGTGTTCGCAAAACCCTGGCGGGCGGCGATCGAGGCGATGTTGAACAGGTGCGGGCGCTCACCGTCCGAGAGGGCGTCGAGGACCTCGCCGGTCACGTACCAGGCGCCCCGCAGGTTGACCTCGATGTTGCGTTCCCAGGTCTCGTCGTCGAGCTCGGTCAGGGGCACGACGTCGAACACGCCGGCGTTGTTGATGACCACGTCGAGTACCTCCCCGGTGAACTGGTTGGAGCGCCAGACGGCGGCCTCCACCGATCCCCGGTCGCGCACGTTCATCTGAGCCGCCAGGCCCTGGCCTCCGGCCGCGGCGATCTCGGCCACCACCGCGTCGAGCTCCGTGGAACTCCGTGCGGCGACGACGACCTGGGCGCCCTCGCGGGCGAAGCGCAGGGCGATGGCGCGGCCGATGCCGCGGCCGCCGCCGGTGACGAGAACTCGTAGCGGGCTCATGCTGGGGGGTCGGGGTAGGGGCGTCTCGCAGTCGGCGAGCAAGGATAGCGTCTCGCCCTGGCGCGTGCCCGCTCCCCCCTCCGCCGATCTGCGCTCTTCGCCGAGGATGCGGTCAGAGTAGAATGCGCGCCATGGACACGGACCTGAGCGGGGTCCCGGGCTGGGTTGACCTGGGATCGCAGTTCTGCCTGGAGCTCTCCTTTGGCGTGCTGCTGGCCCTGGCCTTCGTGCCGCGGGCGCCTGTCGGGCCGCTCTTCTATCGCTTGATGGGCTCGACTGCCGTGTTGCCCGCTCTGCTGGCCGGGGTGGTTCCCGTGACCAGCGGCGCTCGCGCCCTCTCCGAGCCGGCACTCGTCGCGACCTGGTTGGCGGTCGCGGCCTACCCCTTCTATTCCGGCCCCCTGCGCGGCCGGCGCTGGGGCATTGCCCTGGCCTGGGCGCTCGTGTGGTCGGCCGCCGCCCTCGTGGCCACCGTGGGCCGCACGGGCGATCTGGTAGGGGTTCAGCTGGCGGTGGCGAGCCTCTCGGCCGCCTCGACAGGGGCCGTCGCCGGCGGCGTGGGCCTGGCGATGGTCCTGGGCCACTGGTACCTGACCGTACCCAAGCTCGACGTGCGCCACCTCGTGCGTCTGAACCGGGTCACCGTGGGCGCCATGATCGCCTGTTTGATCTGCGTGGCCCTGACCTGTCTCGTGTTCCGCGCCGAGCTGGCGTCTGCCCGCACGCCGCTCCTGGGCCCATGGGGCCTGTTCTACCTGGGGACGCGCGTCGTCGTCGGCCTGGTCATGCCCCTGCTCTTCGCCTGGATGACCGCCGGATCCCTGCGCTACTCGAACACGCGCTCGGCCACGGGCATCCTCTACGCCTCGACCGTCCTGGTCCTGATCGGGACCGGGGTGGCGGTGTCCCTCCAGAGCTCCTACGGCGTGCCCCTGTGAGCCCTCGTGACCTGCGGCTGCGCCTGGTCTGCCCGTGTGGGCACACCCTCGATTGGGTCGTCCCGTTCGGGGGTGCCGGGCCCGAGCGGATCGCCTGCGAGGCCTGCGACGAGCAGCGGGTCCTGGAAGCGGGGCGCACCGACGAGGACGGCGGGCTGTGGGCCTGTCAGGTCTGCGGTCATGCCGAGCTCCATTCCCGCAAGGACTTCCCTGTGGCCCTGGGGATCGGTCTGGTTGGGGCGGCGGCCCTGGCGGCGCCCTTCACCGCCTACCTCAGCCTGGTGGCAGCGACCCTCATCGACTGGGGCCTCTACCTCTGCATGCCGGAGGTCGTCGTCTGCTACGTGTGCGAGGCACAACATCGCGGCGCTGCCGGGAAGCCGCGTCACCCGCGCTTCGATCGGGAGATCGCCGAGCGCCTGAAGTACGGCAAGAAGGCGGTCATGGGCCGGCCCATGCGCGAGGGGGGCACGGCGGACGCTCCCGAGCCGGAGCACTGAGGGAGCGGGGCGCGGGCTGTGGCGACTGGGGGCGTGGCCAAAAAAACCAGGGCCCCGCGACGCGCGCGGGGCCCTGTCTGTGTTCTCGACTCCCCGCCGCGACGCGCGCGGCAGGAGAGCTGTTTGAGATCGACTAGAAGCCGACGGCCAGGCCGACCGAGATCGTGTCGCTGCCGCCGCGGTCGTCCATGTTGACCTGCCACTTGATGTCATGGCCGCTGACGTACTTGTTGACGCCGATCGTCATGGTGTCGTCGGATCCGTCATCGGCATCTTCGAGGCGGACGCCGAGCTCCCAGTTGCCGGTGAAGGCGTAGGTCACGGTGATGGCCGTGGGGGTCGCAGCGTCGGTGTCGACCATCTCTACCGAACCGGAGAACTGGCCACTGGTGAAGTAGGCCTCGGCGTAGGTGGCGTCGGCGCCGGAGGCGCCGTCGTCGCTGAAGGCAAGCGCTATCGAGAGGCAGGTGCCATCGCCGGCGCCGTAGGCACCTTCATTGGTGCTGCCCGCGCCGTCGCCCATGAGGTCCATGGCCACGCGGGCGGTGATGTTGTAGTCATCGGCCGGACCGTCGGAGCCATCCTGAACTGCGAGTGCCCAACCGACAGTACCCATGTCGCCGTTCACCATCAGGCCACCATCACGGCCTGCATTGCCGCCGCCGAGGGCGGAGCGGTCGATGAAGAAGGTCTGGTTGCGGTCGATCAACGCGCTGGTGAGAGTGGGCGCGCGGAAGGCACCCATCGTTGCGGACAAGCCGCCGATGCCAAACGTCGCATAGGCGTCCACAACTGCGGACATGTCGGTGGTGACATGGTAGCCGTAGTCGCCGTTCGACCCGCTGATGTCCAGGCGCACGTCACTGACGTCAAAGTCGCCTGTGTCAGTGTCGCTGTTGCTGTCGTAGGTGGTGATTAGCCAGCCACCGAAAGACGGGCCGCCGTCAAGCGTGGACAGAGTCGAGGACAGCGCCTCGAGTTCCCGATCCAGCTCCGGCCACTCCGTCTCGGAGGCAAAGCCTGTGGCGCAGACCAGCGAGCTGGCCAGCGCGGTTGTGAAGAACTTGTTCATGAGAGTTGCACTCCAAAGGAGAGAAGAGAGACCACAGAGAGAAAGGGATGGGGTCTAGAGCGCGCAGAGAATGCCCTGCGCCCGGGGCCAGGAAAAGCCCCCAGCACGGAAAATCGTGCTGAGAACTGACCCACAAGATCGGCGGGGACCTCCGTGCCATGCCCCAAAAGCGCCTCAGACCCTGCCTGGAGACCTAAAGCCTTGAAAGACAGGGACTTGGAGCTGGGACTCGAGGGCTCGAAGAGCCCCCTCAGAGGCCGAGCGGAGGACGGGAATGTGCTCCCGGCGTCCTTTCGGGGCCCCTCCGTTACTCGGTGAGTCATCCCTAAGTGGTTCTGGAAAAGAGGGTTGTGTCTCCCGATGCCGTGCCCGAGGAGCATCCGGCGAGCCGGGGATCGGCGGTCCACGCCGACCGGGAACCTATCCGGCTGCGGTCCGCCCGGGAGGGTGAAAAGTCCCCGTCACGGCGGGGAGATTCCCAGGGACGGGCCTGGGCCCCCCCTCCCGGGTCCCTGCATGGCACTTTACGGGCCGCAGAGGGCTTGCGGGGCCCAGGGAGCGAGGTTCGGCGCTCCGGTCTACTCCAGGTCCCGCCGCTCACGCTTGGTCTGGGAGCGCCGCTTCTTCTCCTCCAGGCGTCGCCGGACGGAGGAGCGCGTGGGGCGCGTGGGGCGCCGGGGCTTGCGTACCGCCGTGGCCTCGCGCAGGAGGACCGCCAGGCGCTCGCGGGCGTCCTCGAGGTTTCGGGCGCGCTGGCGGGTGCGGGAGGAGGACAGGATCAGCTCGCCCTCTGCCGTCAAGCGCGCCCCCAGGCGCTCCAGGGCGCGCGCCCGCTGGGGCTCGGAGAGGGCCGGGCTGTTCGCCACGTGGAAGCGCAGGGTCACGCGCGTCTCCACCTTGTTGACGTTCTGGCCGCCCGGGCCCCCCGAGCGCGAGAAGGAGACCGCCAGCTCCTCGGGCGCGATCACCAGGCGGGAGGTCACACGCAGGGGCTCCATATAGAGGAAGGTATATAGAGGAAGGTAAGGTGGGCCGGCCGCGCTCAGCCCATCCCAGGATCGTCCCTGCGCAGGGCGATGAAGGTGAAGATCCCCGTGTCGTGCCCGTCGGAGAAGCGCAAGGTCAGGGCGTAGTTGCCCACCAGGCGCAGGTTCTCATGGGTCAAATCGTCGGGAACCCCCGCCGGATCGTGGCTCCGCACGCCGGTGACCTCGTTGACGCACCCGGCGCAGGGGCAGAGGCCGCGCAGCTGGGGTGTGCTGAAGGTGGTCACTTGCCCGTCGGTCCACTCGATGCGCACGAGCGTGGGGTCGCTGCCGGTGATGACCTTGGGCTGGGCGGATGTCATGGGCTGGTGGGCGGGACCGGACTTGAACCGGTGACCCCTTGATTTTCAGTCAAGTGCTCTACCAACTGAGCTACCCGCCCTACGGAGCGCAGATTATGCCGCCCCAGGGGCGCGGGGCAACTCCCGGCTGGGGGACAGTCGCGCCCGGAGGACGCTCCCCTCACAGCACCCGCTCGAGCACCTCGCGGGCGCGCTCCACGTCCCGCCCGATCTGAGCCCGCAGGGCGTCGAGGTCGGCGAAGCGCTGCTCGGCCCGCAGGCGGGCCACGAACTCGAGTTCGAGCCGCGCGCCGTAGAGGTCCCGCTGCAGGTCGAGCACGTGCACCTCCACCAGGGGCTCAAGCGGGGCCTGTTCGTCCACCGTGGGCCGGAATCCGATGTTGCAGGCGGCGGGCAGGGGCGGGGCGGCGGTTCCAGCGGCCTCTGGCAGGTGGGCGAAGCAGGCGTAGACACCCGGCGGGGGGTGGAGCTGGTGGTCCAGGTCCAGGTTGGCGGTCGGGAAGCCCAGCTCGCGGCCCAGCTCGGAGCCCCGCACCACCCTTCCGAAGGCGCTCACCCTGCGCCCGAGCATGCGCGCCGCCCCGTCCAGGTCTCCCAGTTCAACGGCCTCGCGGATGGCCGTGCTCGAGACCGCCCGCTCGCCCACGACCACCTTGCCCACGACCTCGACGTCGTGGCCGAGCTCTCGCAGGAGCCCGGGCGTCCCCCTGCGGTCGCGGCCGAACTTGCTGTCGAAGCCGAGCACGAAGGCGACCGCCCCCAGGCGCTCCACGAGCAGCTCGTCCACGAAGGCCTCGGCCCCCATCGCTCGCAACTCCTCGTCGAACTCCAGGACCAGGGTGTGGGCCACGCCGGCCCGCGCGAAGAGCTCGAGCCGGTGGTCGAGGGGCGTCAGGGTGCGCGGGGCGTGGCCCAGGAGGAGGCCCTTGGGGTGTCGGGCGAAGGTGACCACCGTGGGCGCGGCGCCCAGGGTCTCGGCGCGCGCCAGGTTGGCCTCCAGGATGGCTCGATGGCCGAGGTGGACCCCGTCGAAGACCCCGATCGAGACCACCGCGCCCCCTTCCAGGGCCGGCGGCAGGTCCGGCGCTCCGCGGCTGACGATCATCGTCCGCGGCGGGGGGCCACCCGCCTCAGCCATCCGCCCGCGAGGCCTGGTAGGCCTCGACCAGCTCCTCGAGGAAGGGCCGGTTGCGCAGCTTGTCGGCTGGGGACATGCGATCGACCAGCAGGACCCCCTCCAGGTGATCGAACTCGTGCTGCACGATGCGGCTCGTGAAGCCCTCGTAGGTCGCTTCCAGGGGCGTTCCGGCGGCATCGACGGCCACGACCGTGCAGCGCTCGGGCCGCCGGATCTCGGCGTAGATGCTCGGAAAGGAGAGGCAGCCCTCCTCGTGCAGGGTGACGGGCCCCGAGCGGTCGACGATCTCGGGATTGACGAGCACCAGGTCGTCCTCGGGGTCGCCCGTGGGGTTGAGGACCAGGATTCGCCGCCGATCGCCGACCTGGGGCGCGGCCAGGCCAACTCCCTGGTTGCGGCGCATGCAATCGAGCATGGCCTCCACGAAGGCACCGAGGTCGGTGCCGAAGGTCTCCACCGCCACGGCCCGCTTGCGCAGGACGGGCTCGGGGTAGAGGGTCAGCTGGAGTTCGAGGGCTTCGGACATCGCGGGTGCGGGGCGGGGCGGGGTGGGTGAGCGAGCGGGTGAGGATAGCCCGCGTTGACCGTCCGACGCCGCGTCCATAAGATTTTCCGCCCCCCTGCGGGTCTGCGGACGGTAGGGGCTGAACGGGCGAGCTGAAGATTGGACTTCTCCAAGCACATCCAGAAGGCGGAAGAGGCGGCGCGGAGGAAGAACTACAACTTCGCCATCGAGCTGTACCAGCAGCTGCTGGAGATCGATCCCGACCAGGGCGATGCGCGAGCTGGGCTGCGGCGCGTGCTCATGAAGCGCCACGCGGGCAAGAAGGGTGGGCGCTTCCTACGCGCACTCTCGGGCGCCGCTCCGCTCACCGTGGCCCACACCCTGCGCAAGGCCGGTCGGCACGACGCCTGCGCCAAGTCGCTCGAGTCCTACCTGACCACTAGCCCGCTCGACGTCGATGCCAACCTGATGCTCGGTCAGGAGCTGGAGGCGGCCGGGCACTATCAGTCAGCCCGCGCGGTGTACGAGTTCGTGACCGAGCTCGATCCGCGCAACCCCGAGGGCCTCAAGAGCGCCGGAGAGATGGTTCGGCGCGCTGGCGACCCCGCCACGGCGCTGGAGTACTTCGAGCGCGCGCTCGAGGCCGATCCGCGCGACCAGGATGCTCTCAAGGCGCGCAAGAACCTGGCGGCGGAGACCGCCCTGCAGACCCAGGGTTTCGAGACCGCGCAGCACAGCCGCGATCAGATCAAGGACAAGGACGAGGCGCGCGCCCTCGAGCGCGCCCAGCGCATGCACCTCTCGGCCGACGAACTGGGCGAGGAACTCGCGCGGCTGGAGGGGCGCTTCAGCGAGGACTCCTCGAACCCGGACCTGATGATCGAGATGGCCGATGTCCACGAGAAGCTCAAGGACCCCGAGGCAGCCCTCGACATGCTCGAGCGCGCGGCCGACTACCGCAAGGGCTCCTTCGACCTGGTCCGGCGCCTGGGAGGCCTGAAGGCGAAGGTCCTCAAGCGCAAGCTCTCCCGGGCGGACAGGGACGGCGACGCCGAGGGCGCGGGCAGGATCGAGGAGGAGTTGCGCGCTTTCCAGGCCGAGAACGCACGCAATCTCCTGGGGCTGCGCCCCGGAGACGCGGGTCTGCGGCTGCAGTTGGGCAAGCTCCTGCTGCGCTCAGGGGCGATCGACGAGGCCCTGGCGGAGTTCCAGAAGGCCGTCGAAGACCCGCGCCAGAAGGCCGACGCCCTCTTCTATCTGGGCCAGGCCTTCCAGAAGAAGGGGTTCCTGGACCTGTCGCGCAAGAACTTCGAGCGCGCCCTCGAGGGAGCGCCGGCCGGGGACGAACGGACCAAGGAGATCCTGTACAATCTCGGCGAGATCGCGGAGGCCGAGGGTGAGGGCGAGCTGGCTCGCTCCTGCTATTCCCGCATTTTCGAAGTCGACATTGGCTACCGCGACGTGGCCGCAAAAATGGAACGGTTCAAGTAGGTTCAAGAACAGATGCCCAACAGCAAACAAGCGAGCAAGAGACTGGGTCAGAACGCGAAGCGGCGGGATGCCAACAAGGGTGTCCGCAGCGCCATGCGGTCCGCAGTGAAGAAGGTCACCGAGGCCGAGACGGCCGAGGAGGCCAAGGCCAAACTGCCCGAGGCCGTGCGGCGCGTGGACAAGGCGGCCCAGAACAACATCATCCACGGCAACGCAGCGGCGCGCGCGAAGCGGCAGCTGGCGAACGCCGTCAGTTCGAAGTCCTAGCAGACCGTTGAACGACGCCCTCCTGCGACTTCGCCCTCTCCGCCCCTGCCGCGTCAGGCCTGCTGATCGGTACTCGACGGCTCAGTTGGGTCGCCGGGGCCGGACCGGACTCGCCCTCCTTGCCCCGGTGAAGATGGCCTCGTCTCCTTGCGGGCCTCTTTCAACAAGCTGCTAGCTCGACATGGGCGGGCGCTGCGAGTCATCGGATCGCCACGCGAACCGAAACCTCAAGCCGCTGCGTGTGGCCATGCGGCGCGAGGATGTGCTGGCCGAAGTGCGATCGATGGTGGAGGACCTCGAGGGCTGGGAGTTGATCGAAGTCGACGATGAGCGGTTCACGCTCGTGTGCACGCGAGCTGGCAGCTTGCTGAGCGCGGCCTCTCGGATCACGATTCGGGTCGATGGACCCGAGGGCATTCCCTCGGCGGTCCTGACCGTGGACTCCCGCAGCGACGGCAGGGGGCTGTCCCGCGACCGCGCCAACGTGGTCGAGTTCGTACGGCCCTTCGAGCGGCGCATCTGCTGATTGCCGGGCGCGCCTGGAAGGCCGGCGAGCCCAGACGAATCTCTTACAGTCGCCCCGGTAAGGGCAGTTGGAAGGTTTTTCCGGTGCGGCGAGCCCCGCATCCCGTCCCAGGGGCTCCAGGGCCGGTTGCGCGGCCTCCGAGGGCGCGCATGGTGGAGGCTGCCAGCATAAACCACCGTGATGAAGACGGGCAAAGTGGGTTCCCGGTTCCTCAGGCGTGGATTTTCTTGCCCAAGTATCTCGTTGGGAGGCCGATTTCGGTTCAGAATGCAGGGGACGCGCGAGTTGCCGCCAGCATGGTCGTGCCTGTCTCTGAATCTCCCTCTACCCCTCTGCTACAACGAGGATTGATTGAAATGAAGCGCATTATCCCGCTCTGCACCGCGGCCCTGTTGGCCGGCGCTGCCTTGGGTCTGGCCCAGATCGAGCGACTGACCTTGCCCCAGATGGTGGCCAAGACCGACGGTTCGGTCCACGGCACCATCACCGCGCGCGAGGTCATCCGCATCGACCACCCCATCGACGGACCCGAGCTCTACTACACGCACCTGACCATCGAGGGAACGTCCCTCGAGAACGGCCAGAAGACTAGCGTCGTCGTCACCTATCCCGGTGGCTGGATCGACGACGAGCAGGGCGTGAACAACTCCGAGGCTCCCGCCGAGGACGACGTGAAGATCGGTAACGAAATCGTGGCCTTCTATAAGTGGTCCGACAACATGGGCGGCGACCTCGCCGCGAACGCGCTCTACGCCTCCCACGGCGGCCTGTATCAGGTCGTCAGCGGCCGGACCCAGCAAGTGGTCCTGGGCCAGGGCGAGGGCTATGCGGTCTCGAGCAACATCGCTCTCGGCGATCTCGGCCAGCAGGTCAAGTCGCTGGCTGAAGGTAAGTGAGGAGGAAGCACACAATGAGAATCAAGAATCTGATCCTACCCACGGTTGCTCTCGGCACCGCCGCGTTGATGACCGTTCCGGCCCAGGAGGCCGAGGGCTACAGCCTGCTGGGCTTCGCCTTGAGCCACACCCAGCGCGACTTCCGTGTCTACAACAACTTCACGGACTCCCAGGCCAACAACAACCAGGTGCCCGACGACAACTTCCCCGGCTATCAGGGAGCGGTCATGGCGATCTGGAAGGGAAGCATCGAGTGGCAGAGCACCCTGCACAACGACGGCAACGGAGACCCTCACCAGAACGGTGGTCTCGGCTCCGGCGGCGCAAACTTCGACCCCTCGTTTCAGGGTGAACACACCAACACCGGTGGCATCAACGACAACACCCACTCTGGCCTGAGCGGCGGGAGCGGTGGCGTCCTGGCCTTCACCGAGAGCCCCAGCTCCAACGGCTGGCGCATCCGCTACTACGAGAGCTGGACCTGGCACGACGGCCCGGGGACCAACATCGGCGGGATCTGCCTGCAGGGCGTTGCCTGTCACGAGGCCGGCCACGCCTACGGCCTGGGCCACAGCACCGTGAGCGGCACGACGATGTACCCCTCGATCTCCGGCTCGGGGGTCGTGGCGCGTTCGATCGCCACCGACGACAGCAACGGTATCAAGGCTGCCTACGGCACCGCCAACAGCAGCAAGCCGACGATCACCGGCGTCAGCGTCTCCGGTAGCACGATCACGGTCACGGGCACGAACTTTGACAGTTCGGGCAACCAGATCTGGCTCACCCAGGCGGGCATCGGCGGCAACGGCACGCCGATCAAGATCACGAACCTGACCTCGAACGGGACCTCGGTCTCCGGAACCCTGCCCTCGACGGCGGGACCCGGAGATGTCCTCGTGCGCCGCAACGGCGGTTCGCACGCTGACCTGTCCGAGGCTTTTCCCAGCGATCTCGAGGGCGGCGGCGGCGGCGGGACTTGCCCCGCGCCCACCAATGTCTGCGTGACCTCGCCCAACTCTGTGGGTGGAGGCATGGTCATGAGCTACACGGGCGAGGCCAGCATGACCACCCAGAGCCTCACCCTGGAGGCTTTCGGCGGTCCCGCGAACCAGATGGGGATCTTCTACTACGGTCCGGACCTGATCCAGGCGCCCTTCGGCAACGGCGTGCGCTGCGTGGGCGCCGGGTTCCTCGGGACCTACCGCCTGCCGATCATCCAGATGGATCTCTTCGGTGACGCCTCTTACACGGTGGACTGGAACAGTCCCCCGATCGGCGTCTCCGGCAACGGGCAGTGGGTCGACGGCGATATCTGGTACACCCAGTTCTGGTACCGGGATCCCGCTGATGGCGGCGCGAACTTCAACTTCTCCGACGCCCTCGAAATCGAGATCTGCCCGTGACCCCGTGAGGGCGCCGCCCCTCCCTGGGGAGGCGCCTGACTCGACCGCATGCTGAGAGCGGGTCGGCCCAGGCGGGCCGGCCCGCTCTCGCTGTGTCCACAGAGCCCTCTCCCGGGGGACGAGTCAGCGCGCTCCCAGGACGCGGCTGTAGCGGAAGGTGACCTCCAGGGAGAGGACGCCCAGGGCTGTCGAGTAGACGCGCCCGCCAGAAAAGCCCCAGGGACCGTTGGGATCCCAGGAGCCGGCAGCGGCCCCGTCCTTACGCTGGGAGGAGACCACCGCCTTGCGCATGGCCTTCTCCCACGCGCGCCAGGGCTTTCCGCCCATCTGGTACATGGCGTAGGAGCCGTAGTACCAGTAGTACATGTCGTTGGTCAGCCCGTCGGGGTCCCACTCAGGGAGGGCGCGCCCGAGGAGCGCGGCGCCGCGCTCCATCGCTTCCACCTGCTCGGGATCCTGACCGAGGAAGAAGCGGCAGAGCAGGCCCACCGCGGTCATGCACTCGGTCCGGTCGGTGGGGTAGTGGTCGTTCACCCCGTCCACGCGCGAGCTCGCCGAGCCGGGCGTGCGGTACCCGATCCGGCCCGTGGAGTCGGTCACCTCGTCGAGCCAGGACAGGGAGTCCGCGAAGGCCTGGCTGTCCACCGTGAGCCCGGCCTGCTGGGCGGATTCGAGGGCGAAGACCATCCAGCCCGTGACCGAGGTGTCGCTGCGCCCCGTGGGTGGTGAGTCGTAACCCCAGGCGCCGTAAGGATTGCGTGCGCGAGTGATGAACCCGACCGCTGCCTGGGCGCTGCGGCCGATGAGCGGGTTGCTCGAAAAGTAGTAGGCCTCGCACAGGGCCAGGGTGGCGATAGCGTGGTCGTACAGGTAGGCGTGACCGATGGGCGCCGTCAGGAGCCCGCTCTCGGGATCCTGCTGGTCTCTGAGCCAGCGCACACCGCGCAGGACGTGCTCGGTGTATTGGCCCCGGGCGGTCGTGTGTCCGTCCCCCAGGAAGGCTAGCAGGGCCAGGCCCGTCAGGCCCACGTCGTGCTCCGGTTGGCCGGGGCCGTCGCAGAGGTCGCTGGCCGGGTCGTGCCGCATGAAATCGTCCGCGTTCCACTTGCCGTCGTCATCCTGATGGCGGGCCAGCCACTCGAGCCCGCGGGCGATGTGGATTTCCATTCCGCGCCCACTCCCGCCTCGCCCCCGGCCCCCGGGGAAGCGAGCGCCGTACAGGCCGCCGGGAGAGCCGCCGATCCCCAGAACCTTGCCCACCGCCATCTCGGCGAAGGGGGCGAGGGAGCGGAAGTCGGGATCACCTTCAGCGGGCGCCTCACTCTGCTCGGTCGATTCATCGAGGGGCTCGTCGACGACTTCCTCGAGCAGCGTCGGCTCCTCGGGGAGCGCCTCCTCGACGATTTCCGGCGGTGCCTCGGGGGGCGGGTCGGTGAAGGTCTGCTCGTCGACCGGTTCCACCGCGGTCATGATCCGCAGGTCCTCGCGCTGCTCGAGCAGCGTCCAGGGAATCAGCGACAGCACCAACAGCCCCATGGCGTGTGCCGTTGCGGAGAGCGCTAGCCATGGCGCTCGGTTCATCCATTCAAACAGAGCGTCCTGGAAGGAGAGTTCCTCTTCCCACGCGCGACTTGCCGTCACGCCTTCGCTCACGCTCGCATCGATTCTTCTTCCAGGCATACCATCCCTTTCTTGGTGCGTTCGCGCCCCCGCTCGCATCCATCACCAGGACTGGTGATGGATGCGAGCGAGTATTGGAGCTTCCAGGATGCTGGGGTGGCTTCCATCGAAGGCTGCCGTGTCACCAGGAGAAACGCCGCGTGCAGCGCAGGGTTCACTCGCCGCGCAGGAAGTGGCTCGTTCTAAACACCCATTCCGGTGGGGGAGCCCCGACGAGAAGAGCCCCGTGGGCCGTGAGGCCCGCGGGGCTCTGAGCTTTCTGGTTGTAGCGCTGTCGGTCGCGCCGCGCTCAGCGCGCGCCGAGGACCTTGGCGTAGCGGAAGTAGACCTCGAGGCACAGCACGCCGATGGCCGTCGAGTACACGCGACCGCCCGAGAAGCCCCAGGGGCCGATCGGATCCCAGGAGCCGCGCGACGCGCCGTCCTTGCGCTGGGACTCGAGCACGGCCTTCTTGCAGGCCTTGTTCCAGCCCTTCCAGTGTCGCCCGCCCATCTGGTACATCGCGTAGGAGCCGTAGTACCAGTAGTACATGTCGTTGGTCAAACCGTCGGGGTCCCACTCCGGCAGCGCCTTGAGCAAGAGATCGGCGTGCTTGACCATGATGTCGTTATCGCTCGGGTTCTGGCCCATGAAGAAGCGGCAGAGCAGGCCGACCGCCGTCATGCACTCGGTCTTGTCGGTCGGGTACTGGTCGTTCACGCCGTCCATGCGCGAGCTGGGTGAGCCGACCGTGTTGTAGCCGACGCGCCCGGTGGCCTTGTCGGTGACTTCGTCGATCCAGGACATGCCGTCGGTGAAGGCCTGGCTGTCGATCGTCAGGCCGGCTTCCTCGGCCGATTTGATGGCGAAGATCATCCAGCCGGTGACCGACGTGTCGTTCGTCCCGTCCGGCGGAGATTCGTAGCGCCAGGCGGCGTAGGGGTTGCGGGCTCGGCTGATGAAGTTGATCGCCTTCTGCGCGGTGCCGCGGATCAGCGGGGACTTCGAGAAGTAGTACGCCTCGCAGACCGCCAGGGCCGCGATGCCGTGGCTGTACATGTAGGAGTGCCCGATCTTCTCGCCGATCAGGCCGTCCTCGAAGTCCTGTTGCTCGCGCAGCCACTTGATGCCCTTGGTGACCTTCTCGCGGTACAGGCCCTGGCGCGTGGTGTGGCCGTCACCCAGGAAGGCCAGCAGCGCGAGGCCGGTGAGGCCGACGTCGAATTCTGGCTGACCCGGACCCTCGCACTGGTCGTTGGGCGGGTCGTGCTTCATGAACTCGTCGCTGTCCCACTTGCCGCCCTCGTCCTGGTGGTTCGCCAGCCACTCCAGGCCGTCCTTGAGAGCCTGTTCCGTGCCCGAGCCGCCGGCCGCGCGCAGGTTGCGGCGTCCGCCGAAGCGACCGCCGAACTTGCCACCGGCGCCGCCGCCGATGCCGATCACGTCATTGAAGGCCTTGTCGTCGAAGGGGGAGTCGGAGAGGAAGTCCGGGTCGCCCTCGGAACTCTCGTAGTCCTGATCGTCGTCGGTCTCGTTGTGGTCGGAGATCTCCGCGTCCTTCAGCACGGGCTCCTCGATCGGCTCCTCCTCCTCGATCGGGGGCTCTTCCTCCTCGGGCGGGTCCTCGAAGATGTCCTCGGGGACCTGCTCGATGTCGGCATTGATCTCGCCGCCTTCATCGCTGGAGAGCAGGTTCCAGGGGATCAGGGAGAGCACCAGGAAGCCCATGACGTGGGCCACGGCCGAGATGCCCAGCCACGGAGCCCGGCTCATCCAGTCGTAGAGGACGTCGTTGAAGGTGACTTCCTCCTCCCAGACCTTGGGGAGGGTGCTCTCGATCTTGATGTTCTCGAATTCGGACGGGGTGTTCATGCCGGGGCTCTCCAGGTCTCGCTGCTCAGGGTCTCGGGAAGGGCTCCCGGGGCCGCCAGGGGTCGCTCCAGACCCGTGTGGGGCCTTGGTTGGTCCGCAAGGAGTTCACCTCAACGCCGCTTGCGGGGAGGGGTTCAGAGTATATCCACGCTCCCTGCGGCGGACTACCGAGACTCCCCGCTGTGGGGCGAGTCGCCCGGCGAAGACTGCTCGAGCCCCGGCCTACTGCCCGGAGGCGGTCCGCGTCGCTCCCTCGCCCGGGATCCACACGTAGGAGGTGGCGAGCCTCTCGTCCAGGGCGCGCTTGCGGTGGATGTCATCTCGGCGATCCAGCAGGTTGCGTTCCACGGCTGCCTGCACTTCGCCGTCCGCGAAGACGGGGGGCTCGGCGGCGTGTACCTCGCGCAGCTGGATGGCGCGCCAGGCGAGGACATCCTCGCCGCTCATGATGGGCTGGGGCGGGGTCACCGTGCCGACCGCGGCCTCCCGCAGGCTCCCGGCCAGCTGGCCGCCGAAGAGGCGCTCGACGTCTCCCAGGGCCAGGGGCTCGGTCAGCCCGTCGTCGGCGCGTTCGCCAAACTCCTCCACCAGGACGGCGAAGTCCTCGCCCTCCTCCACCTGGGCCAGGAGGTCCGCGAGCAGCTCGCGGGCGATCTCCGGGGGGTCGCTGGCCCGAACTGGGATGAGCAGTTCTTGCAGGACCATGCGCGGGGCCCGACCGCCGATAGTGTCGAGGTTCCAGCGATCCCGGCACACGCGCCTGTACGCGCCCTGGCGTTCGCCGGGGCGCACGAAGCGGTCCTGGATCACCCTCCCGTTTGGTCCTCGGTCGCGGCCCGTGACGGTGTTCTCGAAACTGCGTCGCAGGAGGTCCTCGCCGTAGATCTCGCGCTGGTCGGCGGCGGTGATCTCCTGCATTTCCAGGGACTCCTGCATCGCCTTCACCCCGCCCGCGGTGGCGGTACGCCAGTCCCACCAGTTTCCGACGAGGCGATCGATGTCCTTCTTCGCGATCCCGAGATCCTCCCCGCCCTGGCGCATCAGCAGGCTGTCCACCGAGTTGCGGTAGATCGCCGCCTGGAGCTGCTCGAACTCCCGCCTCGTCGTGACTCCGTAGCGTCGCACCTCGCGCGCGAGGACGCGCTCCAGGCGCCGGCGCGTGATCACATCGCCGTTCACGACGACCTCGACGCCGTTGAGGGGCGACCACTGGCCGCGCGCCGGGGCCGGACTTGCGGGACCGGCCCCCTGGAGCGCGGCGACGGCGCACAGTGTGGTGAAGATCATGATTTCCGCGAAGCTCGTTCGCGGCCCATTCTCTGCCCCCGCGGGTGGACCTTCAAGAGGCCCTCGATCCACTCCAGGGCCTCTTCGGGGGTCTCGCAGTCGGCCGGCGTGCGCAGGTGGGCAAGGCCCGCGCGGATCGGGCGCAGCTCGACCCTCACGGAGGCGAGCCAGCCCTCCAGGCGCACGCGGTCGGCGAACCCGATCAGGTAGGCGTCTCCCTGCCAGCTGAGGCGCGTCACTCCGTGCTCGGAGAGGGCTGCCTGGAGGCGGAAGGTGCGCAGCAGGCCCCTGGCCTGGGGGGGGATGCGGCCGAAGCGATCGCGCAGCATGGCCTCGGCGGCGTCCAGCGATTCCTCCGAGTCGATGTCCGCCAGCTCTCGCAGCAGTTCGAGCCGCGTCTCCACGCCCCGGATCCACTCCTCGGGCAGGTAGGCGTCGATCCCGAGCTCGAGTTCGACGCCCATGTCGGCCAGCTCTCCGCTCGCCAGCGCTTCCAGATTCTCTCCGGCGTGCATGCGCTCGATCGTCTGCTTGAGCAGGCGGCAGTATAAGTCGTAGCCCACGGCGGCGATGTGGCCGGACTGCTCCGCCCCCAGGACGTTGCCGGCGCCGCGGATCTCGAGGTCGCGCATACTGATCGCGAAACCGGCGCCGAGCTGGTTCATCTCCTCGAGCGCCTTCAGTCGGTCGCGAGCCGCCTGACGCAGGGGGATGGCCTTCTCGACCAGCAGGAGGCACCAGGCCTTGTTCACTCCGCGGCCGACCCGGCCCCGCAACTGATGCAGTTGACTGAGGCCGAACCGATCGGCCCGGTGCACGATGATCGTCCCCGCCGCGGGGATGTCGAGTCCGCTCTCGATGATCGTGGTCGCGACGAGCACGTCCACCTCGCCGCGTGTGAACAGCCTCATCACGCGCTGCAGCTCTCCCGCGGACATCTGCCCGTGGCCGATGGCGAAGGAGCACTCGGGGACCAGGGCGCTGATGTGCGCGGCCATCACCTCGATCGAGGAGACGCGGTTGTGGAGGAAGAACACCTGCCCGCCGCGGTTCTTCTCGCGCAGCAGGGCCTCGCGGATCAGCTCCTCGTCCTCGATGTAGCCCAGGCGCGTCTCGATCTCCTGCCTCCCGAGGGGGGCGACGGTCAGGGCGGAGATGTCGCGCACTCCCGAGAGGGACATGTGGAGCGTGCGCGGGATCGGAGTGGCGGTCAGGGTCAGGAGGTCGATCTGTGACCGCAGGCGTTTGAAGTGCTCCTTGTGCGAGACTCCGAAGCGCTGTTCCTCGTCGATGATTGCCAGGCCCAGCTTCGCGAAGCGCACATCGGCGGACAGGATGCGGTGGGTGCCGATCAGGATGTCCACCCGGCCGGCCTCCACGCCCTCGATCACCTCGCGCATGCGCGTGGGGTTCACGTAGCGCGAGAGCATCTCGACGGTCACCGGGAACTCGGCCAGGCGATCGCGGAAGGTGTCGAGGTGTTGCTGGGCGAGGAGGGTGGTGGGGGCGAGGAACGCGACCTGGCCGCCGCCGACGACCACGCGCACGGCGGCGCGTACGGCCAGCTCGGTCTTCCCGAACCCGACGTCGCCGCAGAGCAGGCGGTCCATGGGGTTGGGCCCGCAGAGGTCGCCCTGGATCTCCTCGTCGGTCTGGGCCTGGTCGACCGTGTCCTCGTGGGGAAAGGCCGCGATCAGCTCGCGCACGGTCTCGTCGTCGGCGGGCCAGGAGTCGCGCGTCGAGACGGCTCGTCGCGCGTTCACCTCCAGGAGGTCGCTGGCCAGGTCCACGATCGCGCGCTGCACCCGCTCCTTGCGCTTGCGAAAGCTCTGGCCGCCGATCCGGTCGAGGGCCGGTGTGGCGCAACCGGTCCCGATGTAGCGCTGGACGATGTCGATGCGGGCCGCGGGGACGTAGACGCTGACGTCGTTGGCGAAGACGAGGTGCAGGTGTTCCTCCTCGCCCTCCCCGCGTGACATGTGCACCAGTCCCTCGAAGCGCGCCAGGCCGTGGACGGCGTGGACGACGTGGTCGCCGAGCTTGAGTTCGAAGAAGGACTGGATGGCACGCGCCTTGTGGGCCGGCCGGTCTGTGCGCGGGCGCACGCGTCCCGCGATCCCGGCCAGCTCTCGGTGGTTGACGACCAGCAAGCCTGCGGCCGGGAGCCGGAAGCCGCGCGCCAGGCTGCCGACAACCGTTTCCAGGCCCCCCACGCCGTCGTGCCGCTCGATGTGCTCGCTGAAGCGGGTGCGCTCTACCTCGGTCGCGCACAGGACGATCACTCGTTCATCGCCGGCGGAGGCCTCGCGCAAGGCCTCGGGCGCCTCCAGGATTCCGACCGCCAGGGCCTGCACCGAGCGCGTGTCGATGTTCCACTCGTCGGCCGGCAGGCTCTGGAGGGTCAGGTGGGCGCGCGTGGCGCGTTCCTCCTCGAGGATCCGCAGGGAGCGCGCGTGGGAGGGCGACTGGATGCCCAGGCTCTGGGAGCGGTCCTCGTTGCGCAGAGGCTCGATCTCCACCCAGACCGCCGTGGGAGAGAGGAGTCGTGCCGGGTGCTCGCCGTCCCCGTCCTCGATCCCGCCGGTGTCTCCGGTCAGGATCACCTCGATCCGGGGCAGGGACTCGACGCTGCGCTGATCGGTTGGATCGAAGGTGCGCAGGGACTCAACCTCGTCGTCGAAGAGCTCGATCCGCAAGGGCAGCGGACTGGCCAGGGGGTAGAGGTCCAGGATGTCTCCGCGCAGGCTGACCTCGCCGGGAGCGGCCACCAGGGGCTGGCGCTCGAATCCCGCGGTCACGAGGCGCTTGAGCAGGTGCTCGGGATCGAGGTGTTGGCCAACCTCGAGGCGCAGGACGGCGGATTCCAGGATGGAGGCGCCGGGGAGCGGCTGGAGCATGGAGAGGAGCGACGCGACGATCAGGCGCGGGCGCTCCTGGGGCGGCCCCGAGATGGCGTGCGCGAGCTCGATCCGCCGGCGCAGGTTTCCGACGTCGGCGTCGCCGCGGCGCGCGAAGCTCTCGCGTGCGGGGAAGAAGGCGGGCTCCAGCCCGAGGGTCTCGAGGTCGTCCGCGACCGTTCGCGCCTCGCTGTCGGAGGAGGCGATGACCACCCACGGACCCTGGGCGCAGCGTGTCAAGGCCCCCAGCACGCAGGCTTGGGAGGAGCCCCAGAGGCCGCCGACGGCCACGGTCTCACCCGGAGCGAGACGGTCGCCGATGCGCCGCAACTCCAGGGTCCGGGCGAGGTCTTGGAGGTCGACGAGGGGAGGCGCGGGGTGCGCGGGATCGGTCACGCCCGCGCCTCGGGTTCGAGGATCAGGAGCGCTTCGAAGGCCGCCCAGCGTTCAGCTTCCTTCAGGTTCCGACCCCAGGCCGCCGGGAAGCGCCGGCCTCCGATCTCGGCCGCCACCAGGAACGCGCGTGCGTGGGCGCGGCCGTGTCGTTCGAGGGCACGGTAGGAGGGCGGCGCTCCCCAGCGTTTCTGGCTGAGCTCCTGCAGCTCCTGCTTGGGATTGTCGGCGCCCTCCATCTCGCGTGTGCGAGCGAGCTCCTCTCCCAGGGTCGTGTGTACGAAGGCCCGGGCGGCCTCCAGGCCCGCGTCGAGGTAGACCGCCCCGAGCACGGCCTCGTAGAGGTTAGCGAGGACCGAGCGCGGGAAGGCGCTGCGGCGCAGGCCGGGCCCGATGTGGGCGATCTCCTCCAGTTCGAGGCGCGTCGCGGCCTCCGCCAGGGTGCGCCGGGAGACGACCGAGGCCTTGAACTCGGTCATGGGCCCTTCGGGGAGGTTGTCGGGATCTGCGTAGAGGTGCTCCGCCGTCACCAGGTCCAGCACCGCGTCGCCCAGAAACTCCAGACGCTCGTTGTCCTGCCGGGCCCCGGTGGAGGAGTGGGTCAGGGCCAGCTCGCGCAGGGACTCGTCTTGAAAGGCGTGGGGAATGGGCTGCATGGCTCACCTCGCGGTGAGAGTATAGGGGCCCCCGGGCGTCTGCCGGGGCCAGCAGGGAGTACCGCTTGGATCGAGAGCAGCGGCAACGAAAGAACGACGATCTGGTGGAGCCCCTCTTCGCGGCATTGCGCGGGGAGGCGCGCGGGGAGGCGTGCGAGGAGGCGTGCGAGGGGTCACGGGCGGAGGGCGCACCCAGACCCGTCTCGGCGCGTGCCCTGGCCATCACCCTCGCGGCGGTTCTCGCCGGCCTCGCGCTCTGGTGGGGCCTCGCCTAGACGGATGCGTCTAGGCCGCGCCCAGCCGCGCGTACTCCTGCTCCGCGAAGCGGTCAGTCATGCCGGCCAGGTAGTCGCAGACGGCGCGCGGCAGGCCGACCTCGTCCACCCAGGCCCCGTACCAGGGCGACATCTGATCGGGAGCGGCGCTGTAGGCCTCGAAGAGGGCTCCCAGGACCTGCCGCGCGTAGACCGAGAACTCGATCAGGAGCGCATGGCGGTAGACCCGCTCCCACAGGAATGACGAGAGCTCCGCCACCTGTGGGGCGACGCTCGTTCCATAGCCGACCAGCAAGCCTGCGTGGCGGCGGGCCTCCTCGGGCTCCTCGAGCCCCGCATCATGGATACGCGTGCGCGACGCGTCGATCAGATCGTTGATGCAGGTCTTGATCAGCTGATTGGAGACGCGCTTGACCCGCAGATTGGCATCCCTCGTGGCGGACAGGAACCCGGGATGCTGGTCCTCGACGAGCTCGTGGGCCGCGCGCCAGAGGCTGACGTGCTCGCGGATTTCCTCCTCCGTGAACATCCCCGCGTCGATGCCGTCCTCGATGTCGTGCATGTTGTAGGCGGTCGAGTCGGCCAGATCGACGACCTGCGCTTCGAGCCAGGGGTGGCGCGGCCGCGGCTCGAGCTCTGCGGGCCAGTCGGCGCCCTTCTCGTGCTTGAGCAGCGACACGCGCACCTCGCGCGTCAGGTTCAGTCCGCAGTAGGTCGGGCTTCGCCGCTCGAGCACATCGACCACGCGCAGCACCTGCGCGTTGTGACGGAATCCGCCGTGGGCTTCCATCAACTCGTTCAGGGCGTCCTCGCCACGATGACCGAAGGGCGGGTGCCCGATGTCGTGGGCCAGGGCCAGGGCCTCGCACAGGGGTTCGTTCAAGCCCAGGGCGCTGCCGACGCTGCGGGCGACCTGGTGGACCTCCAGGCTGTGGGAGAGGCGTGTCCGCTGGTGATCGCCGTGGCGGTTGATGAAGACCTGGGTCTTGTACATCAGGCGCCGGAACGCCGTGCAGTGCACCAATCGGTCCCGGTCCCGTTCCCAGCAGGTGCGCAGGAGATCCGCGGGTTCGGGGGTCACCCGGCCTGCGGAGCGGGCGCTCTTCATGGCGTAGGGTGCCAGTTCCCTCTCCTCGCGGGCTTCCTTGGCCTCGCGGTCGTAGGTTCGTTCGTCCATCATGCTTCCCTATCCACCCTCTCGACCGGCACTCCGCCGCACGGTTTCCGTATACTGTTGACCGCGGTCCGCAGCGACAACACCTTCCGGAAGATGTCCGTACCGAGCCCCATGAGAAGCCAAAACAACGTGTTTGGCGGCAGAGCCCTCGCGGTCCTCGTCGCCCTCGCTTGCTGCGCCTGCGGCGAGAAGCCCGTCAAGGTCACGGGCCCTTCGCGGACCGCGCCCATGCCGCCGGCCCCGCTGGAGGAGGTCTCCGACGAACCCCTCTTCGCCGGCGCGGTCATTTTCGAGATGGCCCTCAAGGAAGTCGATACGGGCTACCTGTTCCTCAATATCCGGCCCACGATCCACGAGCTTCCTCTGCTCTCCCGGCGCTATGAGGTGGCCACGGACACGACCCGCACGGCCAACGGGTACAAGCAGATCGTGTTCGCCCTTAGCGCGCGCGACAGCATGATGGGCACGGTGGAGATCCCCGCCAAGGTGGTCCTTGAAGCCTGGTACGACCCCGACGGCCTGGTCGAGACCAAGGAAGGGGTCAGCCGCAAGCCGATGACCGTTCACCGCGGCGACCTCTCCCTCGATGTGCGATTGGACGGCAAGGCGAAGGCCGGCCCGGGCCCCGCCCGCAGGCCGAGCGGCGTCTAGTCGTCCGTACACAGTCCAGATCCTCGAACTGCACCCACTCCCGACGGAGGCCAGTCATGCCCCACGACGTCGTCTTCAGCCCTCTGGCCCAAGAACTCGCCGAACTCGCCCGCAAGATCGCGGACGAGTACGTTCGGCCCCTCGCCGCGCGCCACGACAAGGAGCAGACCTACAACAGCGAGGCGGCGCAGGCGGTGGCGGAGGCGGGTCTGTTCCGGACCTTCATCCCCAAGGAGTACGGCGGCCATGACGCCGGTGTGCTGGCCCTGGCGCGCGTCACCGAGGAGCTGGCGCGGGCTGACTCGGGGTTCGGCGTGGCCTTCGCCGTCAACGCCCTGGGGTCCTTCCCGATCATCCTGGGCGGCACGGAGGAACAGAAGCAACGCTGGCTGCCCCAGGTGGCCGCGGGCGAAAAGATGGTCGCCTTCTGCCTGTCGGAGAAGTTCGCTGGGTCGGACGCTCAGGGGCTCTCGGTCACCGCGCGCGAAGACGGCGACGACTACGTGATCTGCGGCGAGAAGAAGTGGACCACAAACGGCGGCGTGGCGGACATCTACAGCGTGTTCTGCGTGACGGACTCGAATTCGAAGTCGCGGCGCATCAGCGCCATCGTCGTGGAGAAGGGGACCCCCGGTTTCTCGGTCGAGAAGGTCGAGGACAAGATGGGGATCCGTTGTGTCCCGGTCGTTGAGACCCACTTCGACAACGTGCGTGTCCCCAAGGCGAACCTGATCGGCGGGCGGCCGGGTATGGGCTTCAAGCACGCCATGATGACCCTCGACTGCGCGCGCCCCGGCGTCGCGGCCCAGGCCATCGGGGCGGCCCAGGGCGCTCTGGATCTGGCGCTGGTCTACGCCTGTCGGCGCAAGCAGTTCGGCAAGCCGATCTCCAGTCACCAGATGGTGCAGCAGATGCTGTCCGACATGGCGATCAAGACCAATGCCGGCCGCTGGCTGGTGTATGCGGCGGCAGCGGGGATCGATGCGGGAGGCGGGGAGGACGTGAGCAAGATGGCGGCCATGGCCAAGTGCTTCGCCACGGATACGGCGATGGAGGTCGCCACCGACGCCGTTCAGGTCTTCGGCGGGTATGGCTTCATGGAGGACTACCCCGTGGCCAAGTTCTTCCGTGACGCGAAGATCCTCCAGATCTACGAGGGCACCAACCAGGTCCAACGACTCGTGGTGGCGCGCCACCTCGTCCGGGATGCGAGGGCTCTGGGGCACCTCGACGAGTACATCCCGCATGAGGTCCAGCGCACCTACATCGAGGACGACCAGCTCGTCGAGAACCTGAACACCTAGCTGACGGCTTCCGGCACCCGCCGTCCCGGCGCAGCCCGGGGCAGTGACTCTCCGATCGTCACGGGTGACGAAAAAGGTCTGCGGGTCTGTCCAGCTGGCAGCGCGTGATAGAGCGGACGACGGCGGGGGGCCATTCCCCTGCCGCCGCCCCCCCTCGCCCCCCCCGGCGCATCAACGGCTCTTCGGCTCGCCCGAGGACTGCCTTGACGACCAGAAAACCCGCTGAATCCGGCCTGCTTCACCCGAAGTTTCCCGCTCTTGATGCCTCCGGGCACCCGTCCGACGCGCCCGATGGCTGGGAACGGCGCGAAGGAAGGAGCGGCGGACGGTCTGTGAGCGACTCACGCGCGACCGGCCTCCCTCCCGCGCCCGCGCTTCCATCTTCGGAAGGCCCACTTCCTGGAGGTTCACCCGTGAAACGCCGATCCGTCACCCACGCCGATCTCGACTGCCTGCTCACGCCGGCCTGCGAGGATCTCGAGACCTACGACAGGGAATTGGACGCCCTGGTCCGGCACTTCGACGAGCAGGCCCGCGACCTGGAGGTCTCCGACCCTCTCACATGGCGGCGTGCAGTCTCGGGCAGTGACCGGGCGCGTCGGACGACGATCGAGGAGCAGTTCCGGTTAGAGGTGGAGCGCATCGAGATCCTCGATCGCGATGCTGAGGCTCGGCTGGCGCGCCGCACCGAGTTCGCTCGCCGACGGCTGGGCACGGCTCTCGAGCGTGAAGGTCTCGAGCCCGCTCTCCCCGGCGTCGGCATCCATCGTCACGGCCTCACCGGCACGTGCGCCTTCCCCGCTGCGGTCTGCCGGCGTTGGATAGAACTCCACGCTCTGCGTCAGGAGATGGTCGAACGCAACCTCTACCTGGTCTTGATCAATGTTGAGCGCTACGCCCGTACGAGGGCGAACCGCATGGACCTGATCCAGGAGGGCTCCGCCGTCCTGTTCCGTGCAGTGGACGGCTTCGACTGGCGGCGCGGCCTGCTCTTCCGCACCTACGCCGTGCACTGGCTGAACCAGGCCTTTCGCAGTCACCTCTACAACTTCGGGAACACGGTCCGGCTGCCCGTGTACCTCCAGAAGGCGATGAAGCACGTGCGCGCCGCGGTCGAAGAACTGGGTGGGCACCAGGCCACCGTAGCCGAGGTCGCGCGCGAGACGGAACTGGGTGAGAGCGTCGTCGCTTCGGCCATGGCGGCGTCGCGCACCACGCACTCCATCGACCTGCGCGTGGGACGCGCCGATGACGAACTCAACGCCCTGCGGGATCTGCTGGGTGACGGCGGAGACGGTGATCCCTACGGCCCCGAGATGGAGGAGATCAGCATCCGAAAGGGCGTGGAGATGGCCTTTGACCTGCTCGCGGACCGGGAGCGATTCGTGATCGAGCGCCGCTTCGGGATCGGGGTCCGCAAGGAGCACACCCTGGCGGAGATCGCGGCCGAGATGGGCGTCAGCCTGGAGCGCGTGCGCCAGATTCAGATGCGTGCCATCGCCAAGATGAACACGCCGGGGTTGCGCAAGGCGGTCGATCCGTTCCTGCTCTGAACGGCGGGGCGCGACGACCGGGAGTCGCGTGCCAGGCCCGCGTCCTTCACGGACCTTCCCACCGGGGCGCGCGAGAGGCCGGTGGTTGACGCTTCGGTCGGTCGGGCGTCTTCGAAGACCTCACCGGCGCACGCTCTCCTGGGGGGCCGGGGTACCGGCGATCGCCCCGCGCCCTCTGGCACCCCGTCTGCCGTCGGAGAATCGGGCCGGAGCAGCGGGGGGGATCTGGCCTGCCCCAGAGGACGCGGAGGGGGGCGATTTGTTATCTTGCCCGGGAATCGGGATCCCCCGCAATGTCCGTCTGCACCATGCCGGCCACCCCCGCCCCCGACCGAGTCAGCGCGCCCGTCCGGTCCGAGCCGACCGGGCGTGAGCGCGCCCCGCGCAAGCCTCCGTGGCTCAAGGTCCCCCTGCCCGGGGGAGAGGGCTACACGCGTCTCAAGCGTCTGACCCGCGAGCTCAAGCTGCACACGGTCTGCGAGGAGGCGCGCTGCCCGAACATCGGTGAGTGCTGGTCGGGCGAACAGGCGACGATGACCATCATGGTCCTGGGCAGCGAGTGCACACGCCGCTGCCGGTTCTGTGCCGTGGACACCGTCGAGCGAGCAGCCGCGCCCGATCCCGCGGAACCCGCGCATGTCGGCGAGGCCGTGGCGGTCATGGGTCCGGCCTATGTCGTCATCACCAGCGTCGACCGCGATGATCTTCCCGACGGCGGCGCGGCCCACTACGCGCTCTGCCTGGAGGAGATTCGCAGGCGCGCACCGGACACCCTCGTCGAGACCCTGATCCCCGACTACACGGGCGAAGATCTGGCGTTGCTGATGAAAGGGCGCCCCGATGTTCTGGCCCACAATGTGGAGGTGGTCGAGAGGCTCCAGCGCCGCATTCGCGACCCGCGCTGCTCCTTCTCGCGCTCCCTGGAGACCCTGCGCTCGGCGAAGCGACTGGACCCCGATGTGCTCACCAAGTCCTCTCTGATGCTCGGCCTCGGTGAGCGTGACGGCGAGGTCCGCGAGGCTCTGGAGCGCCTGCGGGAGGCGGGGGTCGACCTCCTGACCCTCGGTCAGTATCTGCGCCCGACCGCGAACCACGCGCCGGTCCTGCGCTACATAGAACCGGAGCGCTTCGAGGAGTGGGGGCGAGTCGGCCGCGAACTGGGCTTTGCGAATGTTGCGTCGGGGCCGCTCGTGCGGTCGAGCTACAAGGCGGGCGAGTTCTTCGCTGCGCGGCTCATCCATGCGCGCCGGCGGCGCGCGCGACCCGCATCGGAGTTGGAGTAGAGGCCATGGCCGATACCCATACGGTGAGCGTCATCGGACCCGACGGGGACACCGGCGGGTATGACTGCGGATTGAGCGACGAGCGACTGCTGCACTGCTACCGAACGATGCTCCGAACGCGCGCCTTCGATGAGATCTGCATGAAGCTGCAGCGCTCGGGGCGCATCGGCTTCTCCATCCCGAACCTCGGGGTCGAGGCCACGCAGGTCGGCGCGGCGAGCGCTCTCGAGACGACCGACTGGGTGTTCCCCAGCTACCGGGACTTCGGCATGGCGCTCTACCACGGCGTCGCCCCGCTGGGAATGATGCACAACATGTTCGGGAACGGTCTCGACTCCGCCAAGGGGCGTCAGATGGCCGTGCACTTCTCCTTCGAGGATCCGATCCATTTCTTCTCGATCTCATCGCCCATCGGCACGCACATCCCCCAGGCCGTAGGAGCTGCCCGTGCCTTTCAGATGCGCGGCGAGGAGCATGTCTGCCTGGTCAGCTTCGGCGACGGCGGAACATCCAGCCTCGGTTTTCACAGCGGGATGAACTTCGCCGGTGTGTGGAAGGCTCCCGTCGTCTTCCTGTGCCAGAACAACGGCTGGGCGATCTCCTGCCCGAGCTCCGAGCAGACTGGATCGGAGACCTACGCGGTCAAGGCCGATGCCTATGGGATGCCTGGGGTGAAGGTGGACGGCAACGACTTGCTGGCCGTTCGCAAGGTCGTCTCGGAGGCCGTCGCCCGCGCGCGCGCGGGGGAGGGGCCGACTCTGGTGGAAGCGGAGACGTTTCGGATGGGCGGTCACTCCACTTCGGACGATCCAACGCGCTATGTACCGGCCGAGGAACTGGAGGCCTGGAGCAAGCGCGATCCCGTCGAGTGCTTCGAGGGCTTCCTCGCGCGGCGCGGCTTGTGGAGCGAGGGAGATGGGGAGCGTCTACGTGAGGAGGCGCTCACCGAGATCGGCGCTGCGGCCAAGATCGCCGAGGCGGAGGTGGCGCCCGGGCTCGAGACGATCTTCAGCGACGTCTACGAGAGCCTGCCCGATCACCTGAGAGCACAAGGAGAGGCGGCGTTCGACCTCTCGTGTCGCAAGGGCGAAGCTGCCGCCGGAGACGGGGAGTTTCCCCTGTGAGGGCACGCCCCGAGTGCGCCGGCCGAGAGCACATCCATCGACCCAGGACCGCTGCGATCCAATGGCAACCCTGACCATCGTCCAGGCCGTCAACGACGCCCTGAAGACCATCATGCGCGATGACTCGTCGGTCATCGTGTTCGGGGAAGATGTCGGCGTGAAGGGCGGCGTCTTCCTCGCCACCGAGGGCCTCACCGCCGAGTTCGGCGCCGAGCGCTGCTTCGACACGCCGCTCTCCGAGGACGGGATCATCGGCGCGGCCATCGGGATGGCGATGAACGGCTTGAAGCCGGTGGCGGAGATCCAGTTCCAGGACTTCATCTTCCCGGGCTTCGACCAGATCGTCTCCGAGGCGGCCAAGCTGCGTTACCGTTCCGGCGGCCAGTACACGGCGCCGATGGTCATCCGTACGCCCTATGGCGGCGGGATTCGAGGCGGGCTCTATCACAGCCAGTCCGGCGAGGCCTATTTCTGCCACACGCCCGGCTTGAAGGTCGTCGTGCCCTCGACTCCTCACGACGCGAAGGGCTTGCTGATCGCCTCGATCCTCGATCCTGATCCCGTCCTGTTCCTCGAGCCCAAGGCGCTCTACCGCAGCGTCAAGGGGGAGGTTCCCGAGGGTGTGTACGAGGTCGAACTCTCCACCCTGCGCGAGGTCCGCGCGGGAGACGATGTCACCGTGTTCTGCTACGGCGCCATGGTTCCCGTCGTCACCAAGGCCGCCGAGGCGGCCGCCTCCAAGGGCATCGAGTGCCACCTCGTCGACCTGCGCACTCTCCTGCCGCTCGACGAGCAGGGCGTCCTCGAGGCCGCTCGCCGCACGGGCCGGGTCGTCATCGTCCACGAGGCCCCGCGTTTCTGCGGCTACGGCGCCGAACTCAGCGCGCTGATCGCGGAGAATGTCATCGAGTACATGGAAGCTCCCATCAAGCGCGTGACGGGCTTCGACACTCCCTTTCCTAACACGCTCGAACACCACTACCTGCCGGACGAGCGCCGGGTGCTCGACGCGATCGAGCAGGTCCACTCCTACTAGGCTGAACAGCGATGGCCATCGAATTCAAACTTCCGGATGTCGGCGAGGGAGTGGCCGAGGGCGAGGTCGTGCAGTGGCTCGTCAGCGAGGGCGATGCCGTCGAAGAGCATCAGAGCGTCGTCGAGGTGATGACGGACAAGGCGACGGTGGAGATTCCCGCGCCGGCCTCCGGCGTGATCACCGCCTTCCAGGCCGAAGCCGGCGATGTCGTTCCGGTCGGCGGCGTGCTCTTCATCCTTGAGACGGAAGGTGCCGCGGCTCCCGCGCCGGCTCCCGCCGAGGTCGCCGTCCAGGCCCCTGCGCCCGCCGCCAAATTGCCCGCCCCCGTTGCCGAGGTGCCGGCACCCGCCCCTGTGGAGTCTGTTTCCGGCGCCGTGTTGACTCCCACGCCGCCTCCGCCGAGAGCAGCCGGTGCAAAGGCCCTGGCGACCCCCAGCGCCCGGCGCGTCGCGCGCGAGCTGGGCATCGATCTGGTCGATGTCGCAGGCACGGGTCGCAACGGCGTGATCCGCCGCGCGGACGTCGAACAGACCCACGCATCGGAGGCGAGCACCGCCGGCGTGTCCACACCCGCCGTGAGTGCGCCGGTGAGTACCGGCGGAGAGACGCGCGTCCCTTTCCGCGGCGTGCGGCGCAAGATCGCCGAGGCGATGGTCCGTTCGCGAGACACCGCCGCTCACTTCACCGTGGTGGAGGAGGTGGACGTCACCGATCTGGTCGCCCTGCGCGCGCGCGCCAAGGCCGTCGGCGCCGAGCAAGGCGTCAAGGTCACCTACATGCCCTTCATCATGAAGGCCACCGCCATCGCCCTGGCGCGCTTCCCGCAGCTCAACGGCCACCTGGACGAGCAGGCCGGAGAGATCGTTCAGTGTCACTACGTGAACCTCGGGATCGCGACCGATACCGACAAGGGCCTGATGGTGCCCGTCATCCGCGGCGTCGAGAGCAAGGGCGTGCTCGCTCTGGCCGCCGAGTTGGCCGCGCTGGCCGAGAGCGCGCGCACCGGGACGATCAGTCCTGACGCCTTCAAGGGGAGCACCTTCTCCATCACCAACGCCGGCAACATCGGCGGCATCCTGGCCACTCCCATCATCAACCACCCCGACATCGCGATCCTCGGCGTGCACCGGATCATGAAGCGCCCCGGTGTCGTGGAAGGGGCCGACGGAGACCGTATCGAGGTACGCCAGTACATGAACTTCTCGACCAGCATCGATCACCGCCTGGCTGACGGAGCCGATGGTGTGCGATTCCTGGTCGCCATCAAGCAGCTCCTTGAGTGCCCGGGACTCCTGGCGCTCTGATCCGAGCATGGCGGACATGGAACGCGTGCTCGCGGCGGACGGCAGCGTCGTCGGGACGGTGCCCGATCTGTCCGACGAGCGCTTGCGCGAGCTCCTCGTGCACATGCTGCGCGTGCGATGCATCGATGAGCGCATGCTCAAGCTGCAGCGCTCTGGCCGGGTCGGCTTCGTAGGCTCGACCCTCGGCCTGGAAGCGGCCATGATCGGCTCGGCCGCACCCCTGCGGCCTGCGGACTGGCTCTGGTCGGGCCTGCGCGAGGGCGGCGCGGCGGTGATGCGGGGTCTGCCTCTCGATGAGTACGTCGCGCAGATGTTCTGCAACTCGAATGACACCGCCAAAGGCCGCCAGATGTGCAATCACTTCCAGCACAGGGGCAGCCATTACCCGAGCTGGTCATCGGTCATCGGGACTCAGGTGACCCATGGCGTGGGGGCCGCCTACGCCGCCCGCCATCGAGGTCTCGACGAGGTCCACGCGATCTACTTCGGTGATGGAGCCTCCAGCTCGAATGGTTTCCACAGCGGACTCAACTTCGCGGGCGTCTGGGAGGCTCCCTGCGTGTTTGTCCTGGTCGACAACGGTTGGGCCATCTCGGTCTCGTCCAGCGCGCAGACCGCCGCCGAGTCCTACGCGGCCAAGGGCCGGGCCTACGGTGTCCCTGGCGTCGAGGTGGACGGTAACGATGTGCTGGCCGCCCACGGAGCCATGCACGCGGCCCTGGAGACCGCCCGTGCCGGGGGAGGACCCACCCTCGTGGTGCTCAAGACCTACCGCATGCTCGGTCACTCGAGCTCGGATGACCCGACTCGCTACCGCGATCCCGATGAGGTCGCCGTCTGGGCCGAACGAGACCCGATCGACCGCTACGAGGCCTTCCTGGTCGCCCGCGGCCTGCTGGCCGCGGGCGAGCGGGAGCGGTTGGGCGCCGAACTCCTGACCGAGCTCGACGCGGTGATCCGGGTCCAGCAAGCGGCCGCGCCGATGTCCACGCGCACGCTCGTCGAGGATGTCTATTCAGACATGCCCGAGCACCTGCGCCGGCAGTACAACGATTTCGCCAGGGTCCAGGAAGTCCACGGAGAGGCCCGCCCCGGCGAGGGCGCCTTCCCGCTCTAGGAGCCCGTTGAATCACGCCCTACCACGACTTCGCCCTCTCCGTCGCTGCTGCGTCGGAATCATCACCCATTGTGCCCCGACGACGAGGTATTCGTCTCATCACGGGCGTTCTTCAACGGGTTGCTGACACCATCCAACCATGAGTTCATCCCGAAGAGTGATCGTCATCGGAGCCGGCCCCGCCGGCTACGTTTGTGCCATCCGTCTCGCCCAGCTCGGCCAGGAGGTGACGGTCGTCGAGCGCGAGGCACTCGGGGGTACCTGCTTGAACGTGGGCTGCATCCCATCCAAGGCGATGATCGCCGCCGGTGTCCTGATGGACAGGGTTTCACGCGCCTCGGCCATGGGAATCACCGTGGAGAGCCTGAAGCTCGATCTGAAGCGCCTGGTGGACTGGAAGCGCGGCATCGTCGAGCGCTTGACCGGCGGCGTGGGGGGCCTGCTCGAGCAAAACGGTGCCTTAGTCGTGATGGGCGAGGCGACGCTGCTCGACGCGCACAGCGTGCGCGTGAAGAGCGGCGACGGCGAGCGGACCCTGGAGGCCGACGACATCGTCATCGCGACCGGGTCGGTTCCGATCGAGATCCCGGGCTTCGCCTTCGACGAGGACAAGGTCTGGTCCTCGACCGGTGCCCTGACCCCCGAGCGCATTCCCGAGCATCTCGTCGTGATCGGCGGTGGGTACATCGGCCTCGAGCTGGGGATCATGTACCGCATGCTCGGGAGCCGGGTGACGGTGATCGAGGCCACCGAGAGCGCCTTGCCCGGTCAGGATGCCGATTGCGTCAAGGTCATCGAGCGCTCCATCAAGAAGCGCAAGATCAAGCTCCTGTGCTCGACCTTCGCTCGCGGCTACGAGGAGTCCGGCGACCAGCTCGGCGTCCGCATCGAGGGTCCGAAAGGCGAGAGTGTCCTGGAGTGCGACCAGATCCTCTCCACCGTGGGGCGGCGCCCCTACAGCGATGGCCTCGGGCTCGAGGCCGCTGGCCTCGCGACGGACGCGGGCGGCTTCCTGTCCGTGGACGAGCGCATGCGCACCTCCGTCTCGAACATCTACGCCATCGGCGACATCGCGGGCCAACCGATGCTGGCGCACAAGGGCAGCAAGGAAGGTCAGGTCGCCGCGGCTGTCATCGCTGGGAAGGCTGAGGTCTACGACGCGCGCTGTGTCCCGGCAGTGATCTTCACCGCCCCCGAGATGGCCTCGGTGGGGCTGACGGAGGAGCAGTGCAAGGAGCGGGGCATCGAGTTCCGCACCGGACGCTTCCCCTTCGCCGCCTCTGGGCGCGCGATGAGCCTGATGGAGGCAGAGGGCTTCGTGAAGATCCTGGCCGACGCCGAGACCGACGAGGTGCTGGGGGTGCACATGGTGGGACCCGAGGTGACCGAGTTGATCGCCGAGGCGACTCTGGCGATCGAGATGGGCGCAACTGCCGAGGACATCGCGCGCACGATCCACGCCCATCCCACCCTGCCGGAGGCGATGATGGAGGCGGCCGAGGCCGTGCACGGAATGGCCGTCCATATCTTCGAGCGACGGTGAGCGACGCGGCGAGAACGCTCGATGTGCGCCGGCTCGGCCGCACCCGCTACGAGGATGTCCATCGTCTGCAGGGAGAGCTCGTGGAACAGCGCATCGCCGGCGAGGTCGGGGACGTCCTGATCCTGACGGAGCACGAGCCGGTGGTCACGGTCGGTCGTGGGAGCGGAGCGGCCGACGTCGCCGGCGTCGCATTGCCGGTGTTCGAGATCGAGCGCGGCGGGGAAGCCACCTACCACGGGCCTGGGCAGGTGGTCGCCTACCCGATCCTGGCCCTGGCTGAAGGGCGCCGTGACCTGCACCGCTACCTGCGGGATCTTGAGGAAGTCGCGCTCAGAGTCCTGGCGGAGTTCGGCCTCGAGGGGGTGCGCCGTCCGGGCCTGACCGGGGTCTGGATCGGTGCCAGAAAGGTCTGCTCTATCGGCGTCTCCGTCCGTCGCTGGGTCACCTGGCACGGCCTCGCCATCAACGTCCACACCGACCTCTCCGCCTTCGGCGAGTTTCGACCGTGCGGTCTCGATCCGGAAGTGATGACTCGCCTGTCGGACCACGCCGAGATCCCCGAGGGGACCCTGCTGGTCGAGGTACTCGTGATCCGTCACCTGTGCGACGTCTTCGACCTTGACTTGCCCGATACGCGCCCGGCGTCGGGCGCGGCCCCGGGCGGTCCCTCCCCCTCCAGCGATCTGCCGCTGTATCCGGGGTCGTAGGCCTTTGTACCGCTGAAATACGGTCACGAAGGGGCTTGAATGGCCCCAGAAGGGGTTTCTTGGGTCCCGCATCCGTCCTGATGTCCTCTTTCGGCATCAGTTCACCGACCCCCGTTCCCGATCTACACAGCGCGGGAGGGCGGCGCGCCCAGTCCCGGCTCTGACCTCGCGATGATCCAACGCCGCTTCCAAGAGTTCCGGATGTCAGGAAAGCTCCCGGCGCCCTGCGGCGCCGGAGTGCGCCTGCTGGAATTGATGGGCGACCAGGGTGCGGCTTCGAAGGAGATCGTGCGGGCCATCGAGACCGATGCCGTCCTGACCCGCCGCCTGCTCAAGCTGGTCGATGCGACCCGACCGCAGGGGTGCGATCCGATCCAGACCCTGACCGAGGCCGTGCGCGCCCTCGGCCCTGGCACCGTCCGCAATGTAGGCCTGGCCTTCTCGCTGATCTCCGCCTCCAGCCGCGGCATCTGGCGTGGCTTCGACTACGACCGCTACTGGTCTCGTGCCCTGGCGCGAGCCGTGGCGTGTTCCGCTATCAGCCGACACGTCGCCATCGGTATCCCCGCGGAGGGTTTCGTCCTGGGAGTGCTGGCGGAAGTGGGCCGGCTCGCGCTCGCCCGCGTCCACCCCGAGGCCTACCTGGAACTCATCTCCGCCCATCGCTCGGCATCGGCACGCGAGATCGTCGACGCAGAGCGCTCCCGTTTCGACATCGACCACACCGAGCTGGCCGAGTGCTTGCTCAGGGATTGGGGCCTCTCACCCGAACTCGTCCAGGCAGTCAAGGAGTTCGAGTTCACCGACATCACTGTCGATGAAGGGGCATTGGAAGACATGGTGCAGGCCCTCGGCGCAGCGGACATCGTGGCGCGCGTACGCGTACACGAGGAAGACTCGACGCTGGAGAACTGGGAGCTGCAGGCGCGCAAGGTGGTTGGCTTGAAGGCCCGCCTGGGTTGCGATGACCAGGCATTCACAGCCTTCTGCGATGACATCGTCGCAGGCTGGCACGAGTGGGGCGAGGAGCTGGGGATGAACACCCACCCGGCCGTCGGATTCGAGGGCAGGGCGGTAGGGCACCCCGCGCCAGGCGGATCCCTCCGCGTGGGTGGGGCCGGTCTGGGGGCGTTGTCCGAACCGCTCGCGTCTCCGCCGGCGCAAGTGGACGGTGACGCGAGCGAGCCGTTGGCTCCTCTACAGGTACTCGCCGTCGACGATGACTCCGCCAGCCTGAGCTTGGTGGAGGAAAGTCTGCGCCGGCGCGGCTACGAGGTGCGTCTGGCCACCGACGGAGAGGCCGCCTTGAGCGCCGTCATCGCGGCGCCACCGCAGATAGTGGTCTGCGACTGGCAGATGCCCGGGATGAACGGCCTCGATCTCTGCCGTGCCCTACGCCAGCTGGACGGAGGAGCGGAGATCTACTTCGTGCTCGTCACGGGTCACGACGCGCAGGCAACCATCGTCGAGGCCTTCGACGCCGGCGTGGATGACTACATCCAGAAGCCCTTCGATCCGCAGGTCCTCCTGGCTCGTATCAAGGGCGGGCGGCGCGTCATCGAACTTCAGCGACAGTTCGAGTGCGATCAACGCACGATCCACCGGCAGGTCTCGGAACTGCAGTTGTTGACCCGCCGGCTGCGCTCGGCGGCATTGACCGACACTCTGACGGGCCTTCCGAACCGGCGCTTCGCCATGCGGCGCCTGCAGCAGGCATGGGAGTCGTCGAGCCGGACCGGCCAGCCGCTCTCGATCGTGATGGTCGATATCGACGAGTTCAAGCGCATCAACGATGTGTACGGCCACGCGGCCGGCGACATTGCTCTGCGTCAGACTTCCGAAGTGCTCCGATCGGTGCTCTCCGCGGAAGAGGACGTCTGCCGCCTGAGCGGCGACGAGCTGCTCGTCATCTGTCCTGGCAGCGACACGGCAGCGACGGCGCGCGTGGCCGAACGCCTGCGCAAGGCCGTCGGGGAGCAGACCTTCTCCTGGGGCGAGGCGAGCTGTCGCATCACCCTGAGCCTGGGCGTCGCGTCACGCTTCCCCTGGATGGAGTCGAGCGACGCCTTCCTTGAGGCCGCGGATGAGGCGGTCTACGCGGCGAAGAAGGGTGGCCGGAACCGGGTCAGCTGCGCCTCGGAGACGCCGTCGTCTTTCACTGCCTGAAGCGGATCCGGCTTCAGCTCGGCGGTTCACTCCAGGAAGAACGGACTCGACCAGGCCAGACCGCCATCGATCTGGAGCACCCGTAGGTAGAGGTACTCGCCAGGTTCGAGGTCTTCGACGTAGGTGACGGACCGAATGTCCTCACGATCCCCGACCAGCGTGCGCTCGACGAGCGAACCGCTGCGGACGAGATCGATGTGCTCGATGGTGCTCGTCGCGGAGATGCGCAGATTCAGGCGTGCGCGATCGGGCAAGTCGGCGGTACGCACCCTCGCGCCCATCTCGTGGCCGCCGAGGGCAACGTCCAGCAGAATGCGCGGGCCGCTGGTGGCGTAGGTTCGTCGCGCGCGCAAGGCCGAGAGCAAGCTGGAGCGGGAGAGGTCGTCGGCGCGGATCGCCGCCAGCCCACCGTTTCCGAGACGAGCCCCTCGCTCGTCGCCGGGACGCGCCGCCTGGTAGCCGTAGAAAGGTGAGAGGTGCGCCAACCCAGGGTGTCCGTCGTGACCGTCGCTGCTGCCCACGAAGCCGAGGGTGTATCCCATGTCGAGTGCGTCGCGAACGGAGTTGCCGGGCAGGAACGAGTAGATGCGCGAAGGGGAGTCGGCGGCCTCGCTACTGCCGTGGACGCTCATGACCTCGGTCACCGGCTCCAGCACGGGATCGGGGGCGACCGACCAGTCCGTGGCCACCGGTCCGCCGGCGGAGTGGTGGGCGAAGGTCAGCGCGGAGTGACCCCGGAGGGCGTCCCAGAGCTCGCCGGGCGTGTCGAAGCGCTCGTCGAGGGAACTCAGCACCTCGCCGTCCTCCTCGAAGTACAGCACGTGCCGGTGGCCGTGGATCCAGCTCGTCCACTCGTAGGCCAGGAGTGTCACGAACCGGCCCGGTTCGTGAAACGCGTCGACCTGCTCTCCAATCTCCTCCCACATTTCGGGGCGCTGGTCGAGGAAGTGCATCATGCCGTAGTGGTCGTGGTCGGTGAGGGCAACCACATCCAGCGCAGCCACGTCCCGGGCGTAGCTAAAGTAGTCCTCGGGCAAGCCTGTTCCGTCGGAGAGGTTGGAGTGGCCGTGCAGGTCTCCCCAGAAGATCGGAGCGACCTGTTCTTCTACCCAGAGCGGATTGGTGCGGGCTTCCACGGCGAGGCCATCGCCTTCGAAGGACGCCGTGACGCGCCAGGTACCAGGGCCGGGGGCGTCGAGTTCAAGGGTGCGGCAGCCGCCGTCGCCGGCGGCCAGCTCCACGCGGTCGGGGAGCACTAACCCCTCAGGTGTGGAGCGCAGGGTCACGGTGCCGGCCATCTCGCATCCACGGCTCCCAGCGCCGTCGAGCAGGGCGAGGGTCAGGCGCACGGGCGCGCCAGGCCGCGCCGTGGCGGTGATGTGGGCGGTGAGCATGGCCGCCTGAGCGGGGAGGACGTCGATCGTCGGACAGTCCTCGACGCGCTCCCGGATCCCGTCGCCATCGCCGTCTACGGCGAACAGGAAAAGGGAGCCGCGCTCGGCGTACTGGTCGGGAATCGCCTGGGCGGCGCCGGCGCCGTAGACCAGCTCGATGCGCTCGCCCGCTTCCAGGGCGCGGCCGAGGACCTCGATCTGCATCAGGGTCCGCTGCAGGGTGCGCGGCGCAAGTTCGACCCCCTCGGCGTCGCTGCCCACGGTGGTGTAGCCTGGCATCTGCTCGCGTGTCGATTGGGGCGTGCTCCAGCCCCAGAAAGGAGGCACCTGAAAGTAGAGCGCCCCGCCGACCTCTATTCCGAGCGGGCCGACCTCGAAGGTGAAGGTCCAGCGTCCCGGGCGGCCGACCTGTGCGTGGCCGTCTTCGCCCTCCTCGACCACCAGCCAGGCGCGTCCACCGCCGTCGGAGGGGTGGCGCTCGGCGGCCAGGTCGGCCCGCAGCTCCGCGAGCACCGCGGGCTTGGCGGTCGGGGGCAATCCGTCCGCCGAGGACGGCGCCTGTCCCGTTTGCGGCGCATCGGAGCGTGAGCAGGAGAGCAGAAGGAGCAGGGCGAAGCCGGCGGCGGGGCGTGTGTGGGTCAACTTCATCGAGGATCAGGCAGGGTAGGCGGCGCGAGACCGCACAGCCAGCCCGTGTCTCGCGGGGGGGCATCCGAGGCGCTGCGAACACCCACGATTCACAGAGCCCTTCCCTGCTGGCGGTGGATTACGGGGGCCTGAAATCCGCCTCATGAATGGAGAGGCCCAGCGGGTAGACTCCCGCCCGTGCCCACCGACATCGAGATTGCGCGTGCGAAGACCCTCCTGCCCGTCGGCGAGATCGCCCAGAAGATCGGCCTCGGCGAGGACGATCTGGTGCCCTACGGCCGCACCATGGCCAAGGTCCGGGTCGAGGCCGTCGCGGACCGGGAGATCAGTGGCAAGCTGATCCTCGTCTCGGCGGTGACGCCCACGCCCGCGGGCGAGGGCAAGACGACCGTCACCGTGGGCCTCGGCCAGGCTCTGGGCAAGCTAGGGCTGAAGGGTGCGATCTCCATCCGCGAACCCTCCCTGGGGCCGTGCATGGGGATGAAGGGCGGAGCGACCGGCGGCGGCCATGCGCAGGTCCTCCCGATGGAGGACATCAACCTTCACTTCACGGGCGACCTGCACGCGATCACCGCTGCGAACAACCTCCTCGCGGCCCTCGTCGACAACCAGATGTACTTCCGCCACGATCCACCGCTCGATCCTCGGCGGGTCACCTGGCGACGGGTGCTCGACATGAACGATCGCCCGCTTCGCAACGCGGTGATCGGAATGGGCGGGCCCACTTCCGGCGTCCCCCGTGAGACCGGGTTTGACATCACCGCCGCGTCGGAGGTCATGGCCGTGCTCTGCCTGGCCGAGGATCTCGCGGATCTCGAGGCGCGCCTTGGACGCATGATCGTCGGCTACGGTTACGACAACTCTCCCGTGACGGCCGCCGACCTGGGCGCGACGGGGGCGATGGTCGCCCTTCTGAAGGACGCGGTGAAGCCCAACCTCGTGCAGACACTCGACGAGACGCCTGCCTTCGTCCACGGCGGCCCCTTCGCGAACATCGCCCACGGCACCAGCAGCGTCATCGCCGCCAAGACCGCTCTGCGCCTGGCAGACTATGTCATCACCGAGGCAGGCTTCGGTTTCGATCTCGGAGCGGCGAAGTTCTTCGACATCATGTGCCGCCAGTCCGGGCTGCAGCCGTCGTGCGTGATCCTCGTGGCGACGATTCGGGCCCTCAAGATGCACGGCGGAGTGCCGCTCTCCGAGCTCGACCGGCCCGACCCCGACGCGGTGCGCCGGGGGCTTCCCAACCTGGAGAAGCACCTCGAGACCAATGAGTTCTTCGGCGTGCCCGAACTCGTGACGGTGAACAAGTTCACCGGTGACACGGAGGAGGAGATAGCGGTCGTGCTGGACCGCTGCGCTGCGCTCGGCTACGAGGCCGCCGTGGCCGATGTCTGGAGCCGAGGGGGAGAGGGCGGTGTGGAGGCGGCGCGCAAGATGGTCGAGATCGCCGATGCCTTCGATGGGGAGTTCACTCACCTCTACGGGCTCGAGGAGAGCATCGAGGAGAAGATTCGCAAGGTGAGCGAGAAGGTCTACGGCGCCCACGCGATCGACCTCACCGCGCGGGCGAAGAAGGACATCGCGCGCATCGAGAGTCTCGGCCTCGCGACGCTCCCGATCTGTATCGCCAAGACACAACAATCGCTCAGCGACAACCCAAAATTACTCGGACGGCCGAAGGACTTCGTGGTCACCGTGCGAGAGATCGCCGTGAGCGCCGGAGCGGGCTTCCTGGTCCCGATCACAGGCGACATCATGCGCATGCCGGGGCTCCCGCGCCGTCCCGCCGCTCTGGACATCGGCCTCGACGCTGCAGGCGAGGTGCGCGGGCTGGCCTGAGCAGGAAAGTCGTACCTGCCGGCGAGGACCGTTGGGTCAGCGCTCCCCGGCGAGTACGAGTACCTGCCAAAGGCGGTGATTGGCGCGCCGGCGCAGGTCCGACCAGTCCGCGCCCGGCAGGACGGGCGGGAGGGTCGTGATGCCCACTTCATCGAAGCTGTTGCTGTAGCCCGCCAGGTCCCAGGCCACGTCCGCGCCCTCAAGGCCGACCTGGATGGCCTTTGCGTCGGGCGCCTTGCCATTGCCCGAATACTGGTTGTCGTGGATCCAGTTCCCGTCAGGGATCGGATCCACATCGTAAGCCCTGCGCTGTCTTGAGTCGTAGAGGATGTCCAGCCCCACCACGGCCACGCCGACGGTGTCGTTGTCGCGGATGATGTTGTCGGTCACCTCGACCCGGTCCGCGGCCAGAAGCATGACACCCGTTCCCGAGGGGACATTGGCCACGACAGCCTCGGGGTCGGCAAAGTTCTCGTGGTTGTTGGATTCAATGATGTTCCCGCGCACGACGCAGTCCAGGGAGACCTTTGACGGGTTGTTGGGGAGCAGGAACACCAGCACACCGCCAGCGTTGTCGTGGACGTGGTTGTCCTCTACCAGGGCGTCGACCGAGTTCTCAATCTCGATGCCCGTCACGTTTCCGTACACGTCATTGCCGCGCACGATGATGTCCTTGGACTGGCCGACGTAGATGCCCGCGTCGCGAACTCCAGTGACCGTGCAGTCCTCGATCAAGACGCCCACGACCTCCACGGGGTAGAGACCGTACAGGCCGGAGTCCGAGCAGTGAATGTCGCGGAAGATGAGGTCGGTACCCAGGTTGATCATCAGTCCGTTGGCGGTGTAGGCGCGGACGTCGAATCCCTGGATCGTCAGGTGCGAGCCCGAACCCGTGACCGCATCGCTCAGGAGGTGTTTGCCGTCCAGCACCGGGCGCGCGCCATCGACCGTGACGCCCTCGATGGTCAGGTTGGAGACGTCGATGGCGAGGGATTCGTGGTAGATGCCGGGCATGACACGGATTCGCTCACCCGGCTGCGCGGCGTCCACGGCGTCCTGGATGCGTCCGCCCTCGCGCACGACGATGCCGCCCTCGTTGCGCTCGATCAGCGGTCTGGGAGGCGGGTCGCCCTGTGCCTGGAAGCGCGCGAGCTCCGCGGAGCGGTTGGCGAGGCGGGGCACGACAGGCAGTCCCGAGGGGACTCGCGTGGGCAGCTGGGGCGCTGCCGACTCGTCGGTGAGGGCGTGCAGGAAGGCGATCAGGTCAGCGCGCTCGCGCTCGGAGAGATCGAAGGGGCGAATCTTGTCGTCGATGTCGATCTCTCCGAGCTCGAAGGCGTGGCCGCCGCCTTTCGCGTAGAAATCGAGCACATCCTCGAGCGTCGCGAGCACGCCGTTGTGCATGTAGGGAGCAGTCAGGGCAACATTGCGCAGGGTGGGCACCTTGAAGGCGTGCTCGTAGCCCGCGCCCGCCACCTCCCCGCGGCCGAGATCCGCGTCCGCCAGGTCGGGGTGGGGCGGCACGCCGATCACCTTGAAGTCGGGGTTGGCAAAGGTCGGCACGTTGTGGCACTCGAAGCACCGTGTCTTGAGCGAGCGGAACGCACCCAGGCCGCGGCGCTGCGCAGTCGAGAGGGCCTCGCGTTCGCCACCCGCGTAGCGATCGTAGGCTGAATCAGCGGTCAGGACGGTGCGCTCGAAGGCGGCGATGGCGTCGGTCACGTGATCAAAGGTCACCGCCTCGGCGGGGGTGCCATCGAAGGCGCCCTGGAAGAGAGTCACGTATTCGGGGATGGCGGAGAGTTGCTCCACCAGCTCGTCAGCGTCCTGCGCCATCTCCCCGGCGTCCTGGATCGGCCCCGCTGCCTGTTCTTCCAGGTCGGCGGCGCGCCCGTCCCAGAACTGGCGGGCGTTGTAGGCGGCGTTCCAGATCGTGGGGGAGCCGCGCCGCAGGACCTTGCCGCCGTGCCGGTCGGGCCCCAGGCCGACACCTCCGCGACCCATGGAGAGGGCGCGGTTGTCGGAGAAACCCAGGTCGGGGTGGTGGCAGTGGGCGCAGGAGGTCGTGTCATCACCCGAGAGCAGCGGGTCGAAGTAGAGCAGCTTGCCCAGAGCTTCCTTCTCCGGTGTGGAGGCGTTGTCGGCCCGCATGGCCATGGGCGGGAAGTCGCGGTCGAGGTCGGCGCCCGCCGCGATGGCATCGAAGCGGGCCAGGGATGCCGATTCAATGCTCGCCACCCCGGCCCGCACGCCGCCGGGCTGAACGAGCCCCGGGATCGGGGCGTAGACGAAGAGGAGGAAGCCGACAACCGCACCACCGAGAAGCGCAGACAGGATCTTTGAAGTGCGGGAGCTCATGTGCGCCAGCCTACACGTACGCCCACCGACCGCACTCCGTTCCAGGCCTTCTCTCCTTCTTCGCCTCCGGTCTGCGGAGCGATGAGTCGGCGCGACGGCTCCGGCGCTCAGGGCGAGAAGACGATCTCGACTCCGTGGGAGAGGTTGAACTGGGAGCCGCAGGGGCTCAGGGCCGGGTCGCGGTACCAGGCCTGGAATCGGCGGACGTCCCCTGCGCCCACCCCGAGCTGCGTGGTGATGTTCTGGCTCCACTCGGCGCCGCCGATGGCGTCGGCGTTACGCACGCCGAGGCGGACCACGGAGCTTCCCGCACAGCGGATGCCGTCACCGAAGATCACGCCGTTGCCGCCGTTGACTGCCTGGAGCCCGGCGAAGAGCAAGGCGGGCTGGGTGGGCGTCATGTTGAAGGCCGTCAAGGTCAACTGGTCCACCGCCACGCTCGTGCTGCCGGAGCCCTCCAGGACTGCGCCGCTCCCCGTGGAGTTAGCACATCCCTCGCCAGTCCCGCCGGGATTCCCGCAAGGGCAGGTGCTGCCCGTCCCGTCCCCGAAGCAAAAAGCCAGGCCTACGATGTCCAGGCTCGCGCCTGGGTGTGTGTAGAGGTAGGTCACCTGCTCGGCCGTCAGGGAGCCGGAATAGACCTGCACGTCGTCGACGGCGCCGGGGAACATGTGGGTCGCCCCTTCGTGGGAGGCGATGAACCACTCGGGCCAGGGAGGGCCAGGGGCGCCGGGTCCGGTGACCACGGCCTGCTGGTTGCCGTCCACCCAGAAGGTGACCGTGAAGGCCGCGTCGAAGACCCACACCACGTGCATCCACGTGTCCTGCTGGATGATCCCGCCGCTGAAGTAGTCCATGACGCCGTTGGTGGTGAAGGTCAACTGGTTCTGCCAGATGCCCGCGCCCCAGGAACCGCCGTTGCCGAAGACGCGCCGCCAACCGGCGTTGGTGTCGGTGACCCGGATCCAGGCGCTGACGGAGAGGTCCGTCGAGAGCGCGTCGAGACCTGCCGTGCCGGGGATCGCAACGTGTCCGTTGATTCCGTCGAAGAGCACGGCCGTACTGGTCCCCGTGGCCGCAGGGGCCTGGCCCAGGGTGTAACCGCCCGTGAAGGTCCCGTCGTTTCCGGTGCCGCTCGAGTCGACGCAGACCGTTCCCGCTAGCTCGTCCAGCCGGAAATGAGCCATCAAGTTCTGGGCGCTCGCGGGTGAAGCAGCCAGGGCGAGGAGGGCGGGGACGATTAGAGTGCGCATGATGATGAAGGGTGCGTGTGATCAGCCAGGAGACCGGGGCACGAAGGCAAGCCAGCGGAGTTTTGCAACGCCGTCGCCCAGAAGCGATCCTATCCGGCCCCGTCCGATCCTGTGGGCGACGCCTGGATTTCGCGATGACACACTTCATGGATGCTCTGAAAGGGACCTTCTATCGCCTCGCGGCAGGGGGTCTGCTGCCGGCGAGCTGGTTCCGCGATCGGGATCCGGCCTTGGTGGACAGGGCGCGTAAGGAAGGCAAGCTCGCCCTCGAGATCGTCAGCCACTGCTGGAACTACGGCCACCTGCTCTCCTACCAGCTCAGTTCCCTCGTCCTTCATCGCACCGACGGCTTCGATATCACGATGACCGTCTTTCACGCGGACGAGGACGAGGGCGTGATCGAGGTGCTCGAGTTCTTCGGGGCGCTGGATATCCCGGGCGTGCACTGGAACTGGCAGGCCCTGCCCCGCGAGCGGCTGCTGCGCCGCAGCATCGGCCGCAACATCGCGGCCAAGGAGACGCGAGCGGACTGGGTCTGGTTCACCGACTGCGACATCGTCTTCCATGAGGGGTGCCTCGAGACCCTGGCCGATCAGTTGCAAGGCCGAGACGATCCGCTCGTGTTCCCTGAGCGTGAACGCACCACGTTGCTCCTCGAGGAGAGCGACGACGTGCTCACCCAGGCACGTCAGACACCCCAGGTCCGTGAGATCTCGCTGGAGGAGTTCACGCCCCTCGACGGTGTGCGCGACAGGGCCAAGGGCGCCTATCAGATCACCCACGGTGACGTCGCGCGCGCGATCGGATACTGCGAGACGATCGGGCTCTATCAGCGCCCCGCCGATCGCTGGCGCAAGACCTACGAGGACCGCGCCTTTCGCTGGCTGATTGGCACCCAGGGCACGGGCCTGGACATTCCCGGCGTGTGTCAGATCCGACACATGGTCAAGGGGCGCTACCAGAAGAACTCGATCCTCTCGCAACTCCGCGGAAACATCCGGAAGGCGCAGAAGCCGTGATCCCCTTTTTCGCTCAATGCCTGTGTACCCTGCTCTTCGCCGCGCCGCAGTCGACCCAGGACGCTGCGCCTGAAGACGAAGAGACAACTCCCGCGGCGCAGGACGAGGCGCAGGAGGAGGAAGAGGAGGAGATTCGCGGCCTGCTTCTGAACGCGGAGGGTGCCTTCCCCGGCTACACGCTCTTCTCGCCGCTGCTCTCCAAGACGGCCTACCTGGTGGACATGGAGGGGAACACCGTCCATGCCTGGGCGACGCCACACTCGCCGACCGGTGCGCTCTACCTGCTCGACAACGGCAACCTGCTGCGCTGCACGCGGGTGGAAGACAACCCAGTCTTCGACGGCGGGGGCATCGGCGGCCGCATCCAGGAGCTGACCTGGGAGGGCGAGGTCGTCTGGGACTTCGAGTTGGCGACCGAGCTTCAGACGCAGCACCACGACATCGATCCGCTCGCGAACGGGAACCTGCTGCTGATCACCTGGGAGTACCGCTCGGCAGAGCAGGCGATCGCGCGCGGGCGCGACCCCGAGCAGGTGGGAGAGCTGGGCCTGTGGCCGGACGCCGTGCTCGAGCTGCGCCCGATCCGCCCCGACGACGCCGAGGTCGTCTGGGAATGGCACTCGTGGGATCACACGATCCAGGATCAGGACCCCACCAAGGGCGGCTACGGCTCCGTCCCCGATCACTCTGGCCGCATCGATCTCAACGGCGACCACCGCGACCAGCCGCCCATGACCCCTGCGGAACGGGAGCGCCTGGAGGAGCAGGAGCGGCAGATGCGGGCCCTGGGCTACACCGGTGAGGACGAGGATGAAGAGGCTGATGACGAGGACAGCCCCGACGGCGATGACGAGGAAGAGGACGACGAACCTCGGGGCGACTGGCTGCACACCAACGCCGTCGATCACCACCCCGGATTGGACCTGATCGCCCTCAGCTCGCCCCACATGAACGAGATCTGGGTCATCGACCACTCGACCACCAGCGCCGAGGCCGCCGGCTCCAGCGGCGGTCGCTGGGGTAGGGGCGGGGACCTGCTCTATCGCTGGGGCAACCCGCGAAACTACGGGATGGGCACCGACGCCGACCGACGCCTGTTCTACCAGCACAACCCCGAATGGATCCTCGACGGCCCGCCCGGCGAGCTGCGCCTGTTGATCTTCAACAACGGTGGCGGGCGTCCCGATGGTGACTACTCGTCGGTCATCGAGCTCTCGCTACCCTTCGATTCCGAGCGGGGCTTCGTGCGACCCGCCGGCGAGGCCTTCGGTCCCGCTGAACCCGTCTGGTCCTACTCCGACAAGGAGCGGTTCTTCTCGAGCTTCATCTCCGGTGCGGGCCGCCTTCCCAACGGCAACACCCTGGCCTGTCAGGGCGCAGCGGGGCGCGTGATCGAGGTCACGGCCGCTGGTGAGATCGTCTGGGAGTACAAGAACCCCTACGGCGAGCGAGACCCCGACTCGGAGGGGCGCGGCGCCCCTCCCAAGGCCCTGTTCCGGGCCACGCGCCTGCCCGCCGACCACCCGGGTCTCGCGGGGCGCGAGCTCTAGTTGACGATCGGCCGCAGGACGATGTCGCGGAACTCGATGTAGGCGCCCTCGGACTGCAGGCAGACCTTGCCGGGCACCTCCTCACACCAGCGAGCGACGTTCTGGACGAGGTCGTTGACCTCCAGGGTCCACAGGCCTCGGTCGGCGCGGATGCGGTAGCGGTTCCACTCGCCGAGGGGCCGCTCGTTCGAGCCCAGCCGTCGTCGGGTGTGGCGGCCGCCGGTCCGCTCGCCGGCGGTGGCCATGGGGACCTGGTCGATGTTCCAGATGTCTCCGGCGCTGCCGGACTGAAGCTGTGCCTCCATGCTCTTCGGCCAGACCTTGTCGGGCCCCACCATGCGGCACAGGACCCCCGAGTTGCCCGCGCCGCGCGCGGGGTCGAAGCGCCACTCCAGGGTCAGCTCGAAGTTCAGGTAGTCCTCGGTCGTGCGCACATAGCCCGCGGGTCGGCCCTCGCAGCGCAGTACCCCGTCGACGATGGACCAGACCTCGTCACGGCTCGCCTTGCCGCTCAGGTGGTGCGTCCAGCCCGTAAGGTCGACGCCGTTGAAGAGCCGCAGCGGGTCTCCGAACCGAGGCTCGCGCTCGGCGTCGCGTTCGAGGAAGGCCACCAGGTCGGCCAGATCGGCGGGGGTCATGCCCAGCGCCAGACCCTCGGGCATGACCGAGACCTCCTGCTTCTTGCGCGCGTCGACTTCCTCGGTGGGGATCACGTGCCGCTCGCCGCGGGTGTCCTTGAGGATCATGTCCCGGCCGTCGGCGAGCAGGAAGCCCGAGTAGAGCAGGCCGTCGATGGTGCGCACCACGTAGGTGTCGTAGCCGTGGGCGATGGCGACCGAGGGGTTGAGGATCGCGTCGAAGAGCTCGGCGCGGCCGAACTTCTCGCGCACGACGGTCAGGTCGGGGCCGATGTCGCTGCCGAACCCACTGTGTGTATGGCACGACGAGCAGCGCGCGCGGTCGGAGCGGAAGACCTCGCGGCCCCGCTCCGGCGACCCCTTGAACTCGAGCAGTTCCGAGAGGGGCGGCAGGTCCTCCAGCCCGGGTCGCGGGAAGCGGGCGCTGGCCAGGGCGCGCACCCCCAGGTCAGGGTTGGTGTAGATGGCCTCGGTGGCGGCGGCCACCAGGCGCTGATCGAGGGCGTCCTCCTCGGCCAGAGAGATCAGCAGCAGTCCGCCTTCGGGGTCGGCGGCCAGCTCGCGGGCGGCGGACTCGCGCTCGCCCCAGGTGACCGACGGGTCGGTGAGGGCGACGCGCCGCGGGTCGATGCCCGGCCCGGCATCGGCAGCCTCGATCCAGACCTCGAAGACCACGGTGCTGCCGCAGCCCTGACTCGTGCCGCCGTGGTCGAGGCCGACGGTGGCCTGAAAGCGGGCCGCGCCCGCGGGAGCGGTGAGCAGCACGCGGGAAGTGGCGTGGGTCCCGATGCCGCGCTCGAACTCCTTGTCGCCGATGCGCAAGGTTCCCCCGCCGCCGCTTTTGTCGAGGCGCGTCCTGCCCCATCCCTGCTCGGCCGAGTCCCAGACACGCACGGGGGCCGTCTGGCCGTCGGCCAGGACGAAGCGCGGGTCGAGCCAGTCGGCCCAGTCGCAGCCCGTGCCGTCGCCGCCGTCATCGACCACCAGCCACACGCGCTCGGCGCCGCGCGCGTCCAGGTCGATCTCGACCAGGCCCGTGCTCGCGTTCACCGGCCCGCTGGCCCAGGCGCGCTGCGCGTCCCCGAGTTTTGCGTCGGGCCCCGACCCCGCCGGGACGTGGTCGCGCCAGAGATTGTCGGCGCGCTGGCTGAACCACCAGCGCGCGGCGTCGCGCAGGTCGGCGGGCCCGGCGTGCCAGAGGACGAACATGGCGTCGGCGGCCTCACGGGCCTCGCAGAAGGCGAGGCCGTCCACCATCTGCCGCCGCGATCGGGTGTCCAGGGTCGCGTCCATGGCGCGCGCGAGCAGCGGCTCGACTGCCTCGACGGGGTGCAGGCGCCAGAGCAGGTCGCGGTAGGCGGCCTCGTCGATGCGCCCCGCGTCGAGTTCCTCGGCCAGCAGGGTGACCAGGGCGCCCTCGTTGCTCCGCGCGCCGATCCCGATGGACTCGACCGAGACCCGGTCGCCGGCCTCGTGAGCGCGGCAGAGGATCAGCAGAGCTTCGGCGCGGTCGGCCCACGGGACGTCCACCAGGCAACGCGCCAGGGTGGCTCGCACCAGAGGGGAGGGGTCCGACGCGATGCTCTGCAGCGCCATGGACGAGGTCGTGGGGTTGTACAGCCAGGCGGTGCGCAGGGCGACCAGGCGCCTCTCGGCGGTCCACTCCACGGCAGTGGGGAGGCTGTCGTCCGGGTTGGTCGGGGTGCGCTGGATGGCGAGCTGGATAGCGCGCGCCACGACCCGCGGGTCGGGGTCACGCAGGAGCGTCGCCAGGACGTCCAGGCCCTCCTCGCCCATGGCGAGGATCCGCTCGCGCTCGGCGGCGCGCACGCTCGTGCAGGGGGAGCGCAGCCCCGGCCGCGGTTCGCCAGCTCCGCCGCTGGGGGCGATGCGTAGGATCCGACCGTAAGATTCCCGGTCTCTGGCGGCGTGTCCGCCCACGCCCGGGTCGTACCAGTCGGCCACCAGCACTGCGCCGTCGGGGGCCACGGCCACGTCGCTGGGTCGGAACCACGAGCCCTTGCCGTCGCCGCTCTCGCGGCCGCTGTCCTTGCTGCGCCCCAGGAGTACGGACTTGTCCAGGCGGTACCCAGAGCCCTCGGGCACCGGGTGGTGAGCGTAGACCACCCCCGCTCCCGCGTCGCAGTTCAGGACGGCGCCCTCGAGATCGGCCAGGGGCCCGCTCTCGTAGACGCAGACCCCCGTCGGGCCTCCGGCGCCGTTGATGGTCCAGGTCGGCACCACTCCCGGATCGTCGGCGTGCCAGTGGGCGGTCTGCGTGTCCTGTTCAGGCCGCTGGTCGGCGCGCCAGCTGCGCGATCCGTCTGCGGAGAAGTAGCCGTGGTCGGCACCCTCGGCGATCCAGACCGTGCGGCAACCCCGGTTTCCGTCGTCGTCGTTGTCCTCGGTGTAGAGGTTCCCGTAGGCGTCGCGGGCGATCTCGTACTGATTCCGGAAGTTGTCGGCGATCACCGCCAGCCCCGTCCCATCGGGCCGCACGCGCAGCATGATGCCGCCCACCCATATCTGGCCGTCGTCGCTCACCAGGCCGGGGTAGTTGCGCGAGTTGTAGGGCGATCCGCCCGTGTAGATGCTCCCCGAGCGCACGGTGAAGCCGTCGGCGCCGGTGACGATGTGGGGCCCCGCGTTGCCGGCCGCGATGTACAGCCACCCGTCGTCCCCGGCCACCACCGAGTGGACGCCGTGGTCGTGATCGAATCCTCCGAAGCCGGTCAGGAAGGTCTCGCGCCGTTCCGGCACGTCGTCGCCGTCCTCGTCGACGTAGACGAAGATGTTCGGTGAGCACGAGACGAAGACCCGCGACCCCAGGACGCAGATGCCCAGAGGTGCGGTCAGGTCCGCGTCCTGTACGAAGACCTTCGAGGAGTCCGCCGCCCCGTCGCCGTCGGTGTCTTCGAGGATCACGATGCGATCCCCAGATGAGTGGTCCCGCCCCGGGTTGCGCCCGCCCCAGCGCCGGTAATTGACCGCCTCCGCCACCCACACGCGCCCGTGGGGATCCACGTCGATGGCGGTCGGATTGAACAGCTGCGGCGACTCGGCCCACAGGGTCACCGAGGCCCCCTCGGGCGCCTCGAAGCGCCCGCTCAACTCCATCGGCGAGTCCTGAGCGTGGAGGGGGAACGCGACCAGTGCCAGCGAGAGCCCGGTGCAGGAGAAGATCGTCATGAGGACATTCTAGCGCCCTCTGCCGAGGGACGTCCCCCGGCCCCCGACTGGATCAGTCGTCCTCGGCGCGGCTGCGTAGGACGAGGGCGACGAGCTCGGCCACGGAGTCGACGCCCAGCTTCTTCATGGCGTTCAGGCGACGGGCGTCGATCGCCTGGGAGGAGACCGAGAGCTTGTAGGCGATCTGCTTGTTGGAGTGGCCGGCGAGGAGCAGATCGACGACCTGCAGCTCGCGTGGCGTGAGGCGTGCGAGGACCATCTCGCGCTTCTCTCGCCGGGCCTGGCTCACGCGCCTCGAAGCGTCTGCTTTCAAGGCGACCTGCACGCGGTCGAGCAGGCGCTGCGGACTGAGGGGCTTCTCCAGGAAGTCCATCGCTCCCTTCTGGAGCGCCTCGACAGCCATCGAGACCTCGCCGAAGCCCGTCATGAACAGGATCGGAATCTCGATCCCGCGCGCGGCGAGCTCGTCCTGAAGCACGCGCCCGCCCATCCCCGGCATGCGCACGTCTAGCAACAGGCAGCCCGGCGAGTCAGGCACGAACTCTTCGAGGAAATGCTCCGCGTTTTCGAATCCGGCGTGAGCGATCCCGACCTCGTCGAGGAGGCGTTCGATCAAGCGCCGGATACGGTCGTCGTCGTCGACGATGAAAACAGTCGGGACATCCGTGGGTTCGTTCATGCAGTCGATGCGAGGTGTCGGAACTCAAGAGTTCGAGGCTCGTAGTGTAGGTCGTGGCGAGGTGAGAGTCGTCATCCCTGCTCCCGCCACGATATCGAAAACGCCGACCAACCCGGGAAGAGGGTCTGCGCCTACGCCTCTCCACTTGAACCAGCCTGGTGGGGGAGCACGACGTTGTTTTTTCCAATGTCGGGTTGGAGAGCGTCAATCTTGCCGTGCGGGTCGGTCGTGCGATGCTTAGGAGAGCGACCTGACCCATGTCGTGAGAGTAACCCCGAGCACAACCTATAGGCCCCTAGCCAAGAGACTTCCCAGCATGGCCCACGATTCCTCCACGAGTACATCCGGACGCTTCGGAGACGACTGTACGGATCGGAACGCGGCGCCTTGGGGTATGCCCCCCGTGGCGGAGCTCTCGAATCCAGTCATGGTGCTCGACCGAGTAGGGCGGGTTTGCTCCTGGAATCCGGCCATGGAGTCCCTCACTCAGGTATCGGCCGAGGAGATCCTTGGCGAGCACCTTCCCGACAGCCTCCTGAGCGAGGAGCATCGCGTCCAGGCACGAGGCACATTCGCGCGGGCGATCAGCGGCGAACAGACGGAGCCGATCAAGCTGGTACTCGTCACTGGGAGCGGCGCGGAGAAGGTGCTCGTCGCCTGGCCGACCCACGCCCGTGCTGATTCCGGAGAGGTCACAGCCACTGCTCTGGTCGGCATCGATACGACGGGCATGCGGGAGGAAGCGGACCTGGATGGCGGGGTGCATTCTCGGACCTTCAGTCACTTCTCGCACGGTGTCGCGCACCGCTTCAACAACCTGTTGATGGTGATCCACGGAAACTTGCAGCTCGTGCGCAGCTTCAAGAGCGACCACCTGGACGAGGACACCATGGAGATCGTCCAGGATGCACTGACGGCCGCCGAGGATGGCACTGAGCTGGTCCGGGGCCTGCTCGGTATCTCGTCCAACGAACCCCGAGACCCCCAGGTCCTCGATATCAATTCGGTCGTCACGGAGTTTGTCGATGTGGTTGGGAGCGGGCTCCCGGCGCACACGGAGTTCGTCGTCCGCGTCGAGGGGGACGCGGAGGTCGAGATCGAGTACTCACAGTTCAAGTCGGCGCTCCTGCACCTGGTCCTGAACGCACGCGAGTCCATGCCTGGAGGAGGATCCCTATCGCTCAAGGTGGCGGTCGTACATGTGACGGGCGACCGCTGCCAGGAACTGGGAGGCCTCTCCTCTGGTCATTACGCCCTGATCGAGATCGGGGATACTGGCCACGGCATCGCGCCCTCGGACTTCCACAAGGTTCGGGAGCCCTTCTTCACCACAAGATCGAAGTCGAGAAGCCTGGGCCTGGGCCTGACTTTCGTTGACGACTTCGCTCGACGAGCTCACGGCAGCTTGACCATCGAATCGAGCCTCGGAGTCGGTACGAAGGTCATCCTGGCTTTGCCCAGTATCGATCCCCAAACCCCTCAACCTGTTCAATCTCCCCGCCGATCAACGGCACATCCCTGCAAATGATCATGCAACACGACCCGACATCTACCAGGCGAGCGCTGGGGAGAGCGACCAGCCTCGCGTCTCTCCTGATTGTGGACGATGACCCGCGCATCTGCCGTCTGATCGGCAAGGTCGCCGATGAGATGGGCCTGTGCTCGGAGGCCCTGAGTGAGCCGGAGGATCTGCTCCAGCTGGACGCGTCCGGTCGCGATGGACTTGTCCTGCTCGACCTTGGCATGCCCGGGCTGGACGGCGTCGAAGTGCTCCGTCGCTTCGCCTCAGCCCACTGCGAGGCGCGCATCTGCCTGATCTCGGGAGCCGCCAAGGAAGTGCTCGAGTCCGCCAAGCAACTTGGGCTCGAGCTAGGTCTGGACATGGCCGAGCCTCTCTCCAAACCCCTCGACTTGCGGACACTGCAGGACATCCTGAAGCCGTTGCAGGCCACCGGGTTCCACCGCAGCCCGACGGTCATCGACCTGGCCTCGGCCCTCGACAAGGGCGAAATCGTTCCCCACTACCAGCCCAAGGTCGAGCTCGAGACTGGTCGGAGGGTCGGCTACGAGGTACTGGCTCGCTGGACGAGCGAGGAGTTCGGCGAGATCCCGCCAGCGATCTTCATCCCCATGGCCGAGGATGGAAAGCTGATGGAAACCCTGACTCGCACCCTCACCCGACGCGCGTTCAGTGAGATCGGCGGCCACTGGAAGGACGCCAGCATCTGCATCAACCTCTCGCCAAGCCTGCTCGAGGACCTCCGCTATCCGGACCTGATGGAGAGCTGGGCATGCGAAGCTGGCGTATTCCCCTCACGCGTGACCTTTGAGATCACCGAGAGCGAAGCCATGCGCGACCCTAAGCGCTACATGGACATCTTGATCCGGTTCCGCCTGAAGGGGTTCCACCTCTCGATCGATGACTTCGGGACCGGGTTCTCCTCGCTGGATCATCTCTATCGCCTGCCCTTCGAGGAGTTGAAGATCGACCGCACCTTCATCCGAGACCTCGCCGAGCGGGAAGAGGCGCGCGTCATCGTCCGGACCATGGTCGCCCTCGCTCAGGGCCTGGGGATGACCTCCGTGGCGGAGGGTGTCGAGGACTCGCAGACGGCCGAGATGCTGCGGGAGATGGGCTGTCGCCTGGCGCAGGGGTACCTCTACTCGCCCGCGCTGGGACTGGAATCGCTGAAGAGCTGGGAGGAGTTCCAGAGCTCGGTCTCCCCCAAGCAGGGGAACGTCGATGCTATGGGCGGGCCGCTCAGCGAGGGCGTGAGCCGGGCCAGGCCCGCGTGAGCGGGGAGGGATCATTGTGATGTCCAACCCTGATGTTGCCAGTGCCCTCTCGTGCCACGAGCGCGTCGGTCCGATAGGAAGGTTGATGATGAACACCAAGTTGAAGCGAGGGGTTGACAGTGATCGCAATGCGCCCGCGGTCCTGCTGGCCATGGAGACCGAAGAACTGTGGGCGATGTACCGGAGCCGCGGTCGAAGCGGCGACGAGTGCGGACAAGTCGCGGTCCGCAACGCACTGATCGAGAAGCACCTCCCGCTCGTGCGTATCATCGCCCTCAAGCTCCTCCAGGTCCTGCCTCGCTCGGTCGAGCTCGACGACCTCGTGAGTGCCGGCGTGTTTGGATTGATGGACACGATCCGGGGTTTCGATCCGGAGCGAGGGGTCCGCTTCAAGACCTATTGCAGCACTCGGATCAGGGGTGCCATCCTCGACCAGCTCCGGTCGGAGGACTGGGTCCCTCGCCTGGTGCGCATCAAGGCCGGGAGGATCTCGAAGAGGCTGGCCAAGCTGTCGAGCGAGTTCGGCCGCGAGCCCACCCACGCGGAGCTCGCGGACTCTCTAGGGATGGACCACTCTGAGCTGACGACGGAGCTGGATGCGGCCCGGGCCCGGGCCATTCACCCGCTCTCCGACTTCTGGAACGAGGGCGAGGACGGGGAGCTCGCACCCTCGGAGGGGATCATGGAAGACCATGAGAGCGAGACCCCTCTCGATGGGCTGGCGCGGCGCGATGCTCTGCACGGCATCACCCGTTCCCTCTCCTGCAAGGAACGCTTCATCATCGAGCAGTATTACGAGATCGGTCATACCATGCGTGAGATCGGCGAAATGCTGTCCCTGACCGAGAGCCGCGTCTGTCAGATTCACTCCTCTGTAGTAAGTCGCCTGCGCCAGCTTAGAATGACCACCTGATCGCGGCCGCGGCGGCCCGGCCGGCGTGGCGGCCAACGTTCCCGTGTCTATTTCCACCTTGTTCTTGGTGTGCGCGGCCTGCGCCGCTCATGGCGATCCGGAAGTCGCCTGCATGGATGGGGTGCAGCCCGATCAGGACGACGGGATACTCGCCTTCGACGCCCCCTACACCTTCACCGGATGGAAGGAGGAGTTTGACGGCTGGTTGTTCGAGCGTCGGCCGGCGGCTGAACTGGCCGTGGACTTGAACACGCGGGTCGTGTACCGCCCCTTGAGAGGTCCCCCGGGCGTTCTGGGCTGGATCGGGCTCGACTACGTCGAGGAGCTCACCTTCGGGGACGGACGCTCCATCGGCACCCTGTTGCTGCAGCCGTTCCTCCTGCGCGCCGACGGCTTGCCCGGAACGCCGCCCATCTTCGACGGGCCCTACGACTGGCAGATCCAGTGGCGCTACGTGTCCTTGGACGTCACGCGCTGGGAGCACAGAGGCGTGTCCTGGCTCACCGGGCACTTCGAATTGCCCTTCGGACTCGACCGCCAGATCGACACGAACGGGACCCTGCGGCAGTACACGAACGGACGCAACCTGGGATTGAAGACCGACTGGGGGACGAGCCTCCACGGTGAGAGAGCAGGCGTCGACTACCAGGTGGCGCTCACGCGCGGGAGCGGCAACGACTACCGGAGCAAGGACGGCAACTATGCCTTTACCCTGCGCGTCGGCAACTCGCTCGAGGAGAACTTCAGCTACGGCTTCTCCTTCATGGACGCTCAGGTACAGCCGGAGCCGCGGCGCGGCTCCTTGCCGGCCTTCCCCAAGCCCGACCGCACGCGCTTTGGCGCCGACTTTCGATGGCGCCGTCCCGGTTTCTCCCTGCTGGGCGAGGCGAGCTTCGGGACCGACGACGATGACGACGTCTGGTCCGCTCTCTTCGAGGTGAATGCCATCTCGAATGACGAGCGCGTGCTGACCTACGCCCAGCTGGTCGGCTACGGCTCCCGGGAGCCCTCGGGATGGCAGGATCGCCAGTCCTTGAACCTCGGCGTCAGCCACGATCTGGGCTCGAGCGCCACGATCGGTTTACAGTGGTCACGGGACATCGCCGTGCCCGGCGCCAGCGAAGGCAACGCCCTCGCCATCCAGTGGAGGTACCGATTCTAAACGTCCGTTCAGAAGCTCCCTACCGCGACCGCGCCCTCCTCGTTACAAGGGAAGTAGATCGTCTCGCCTGGGGTCAACATGATTCGCTGGCCGGCGACCGCACACCTCCCATGAACGCATTCAGAAAGATCGGTCTGGCGCTCCTCTGCGCCATTGCCTGCACGTCCCTCGCTGCTCCGGCTGACGCGTTCCAGCGCCCTGATCGCACGAACCCGTTCTGCTCCTACCGGAGCTACAAGCACCTCCTGCCTCGCTTCGTGCCCGAGCGCGCGATCGAGGAGGTGCGCGTTTTTCCGGGGCGTATCGACGAGGCGCAGCGCCTGGCCATCAGCAGGGATCTCGACCTGGGGGTCGGTCGCAGCGAGTTTGGCCGTCACATGCTCTATGTACCCGTGGACTCACAGGGCGAGGCCCTCGGGCTGCTCAGGATCCACTCCGAGCCAGGTGATCACGGCCTGGTTTTCCTGGCGATCTTTCTGGATCACGAACTGCAGGTCCTCGACTTCGCGGTGATCCAGTATCGCGGCCGTGCGAAGGTCTGGATCGAGGAGAATCGTGACCTCAGGCGGCGCATGAAGGGCGCCGACGGGAAGACCCTTCGCAGCTGGCTCGATGGCGAAGGCCGCGTACTCAGCGCTGCTGGAATTCAGGCTCTCGGGCTCGAGGAGAGTGCCGCCGGTGAGCGTCGACTCGTCGTGCACCTGGTGAGGATTGCCGCGAAGGCGATCGGAACCACGGAGGTGGCCTGGGGGGCGAGGATGCGAGCGCTGGGTTACCTCGCACCTTCATCACGTATGGAGGTTGAGGTGGATCCGCGACGCGAGGAAGGGTGAGCGAGCCGATTTCTTCCGGCAAGCGGTTCGCTGACACGACTCGTCCTCGAGGCGGCGATCAGCGTTCGTTTCGTTCGGCCATCCTGACGGTGGTGTTGACCTGTAGCGCCCTGGGAGTCGGCCTGACCGCCACCCATTACTGGCACTACACCAGATTGCGGAGGATTGAGGAGAGTGGGCAAGCCAGCGTGCGGGCCGTGGAACGCTGTCAGGCGCGGGTCTCACGCTCCACCAGCATCGTCCTGAACTCCCTGGACATCTTTCATCTCCCGGATACGACGGGGATCACGAGCTACCACCTCGACGCGATCTTGATGAGCCAGGATTTCCTGCGACGCGAGTTGCAGGAGTCCATCGCCGCAGGAGGTCTGGTCATTGGGCTCGAGAGCATTAGGCCCTCAGGGCAGGAGTTGATCGATCGTGCGGAGGAGCACCTGGTGCTGCTCGAGACGGTAGACGCCCTGATCGGCAAGATATCGGTCATCGATCGGCGAGCGAGCGAAGAGGGCGGCGACTCCGAGGATGGGGAGCAAGCGCGGGCCCTGGCCGACGAGTTGGTGGAGGCCATGGAGGCTAGCGACGTCGCTGCCGCGGACCTCTCGGCGGGGCTCGGGACCCTCATGGCGCGCCGCAAGTCGCGCCAGGTCACCCTCGCAAGTCTGACCTTCGTGCTCTACGCGGTCCTGGTCATCTACCTCCTGGTCTGGTGCGCGCGTGCGATCGCGGGGCCGGTCGAGCGCCTCGAGAGCGCCGTCGGGCAGGCGAGCGGGGGCGGAACACCGGACTTCGAGTTCTCGAGCTTTCGTGAGATTGACTCTCTCAGGGATGCGCTTCTGTCGTTGATCGCCTTCAGGGATGCCAGAGAGCAAGAACTCGAGGAGCGAGTGCAAGTGAAGGTCGAAGAATTGAGACGCCGGGAGCAGGAGGTCCACCACCTGCAGCGGATCGAGCAGCTAGGTCAGCTCGCCGGTTCGATCGCTCACGACTTCCGGAACCTCCTGACGGTGATCATGGGGTACTCCGAACTGATCGAGCGGGGAAACCCCGACGAACAGGAGGTCTCGCAGAATATCTCGGAGGTGCTGCTCGCCTCCAGGCGCGCGACCGAACTCACGGAGAAGCTGCTCGCGTTCAGCCGACACGATCTGGAAGTGGTCGCAGGCCCGCTAGTTGTCCAGGACTGGTTCGACGAGTGCATCGTGCTGCTTTCGCCCTTCGCCGGTGTGGGGGGCGAGGCCCTGCAGTTCGCGTGTGAACCCGGACTGCCCGATTTGTTGCTCTCGCGAGTTTTCCTCGACCAGATCGTCCTCAATCTGGTCAGCAATGCGCGCGACTCGCTGCCTGAAGAGAACGGACTAGTACGCGTCTGCGTCATGGCCCACGATCTGGAACAGCACGGCGCTGTTCCGCACGCTCTTGAGAGAGCGGATACCGTGATGGTCTTGGAGGTGAGCGACAACGGATCCGGTATTCCCGAGGACGTGCAACCCAGGATCTTCGAGCCGTACTTCACCACAAAGGAGCGCGGGCGCGGGACGGGCTTCGGGTTGGCGATCGTGCGGGAGATTGTCGAGCGTGCAGGTGGCGAGATAGTTCTCAGTAACGCATCCAGAGGCGAGACGACCTTCCGCGTGTTGCTTCCGGGCCTGGCTCGAGTCGAAGGCGGCGCCTGAGGCCTTCTCGATCGCGGCCCTGCGTGGGGATTGCGGGTATTGAGCGTCGGGCATGCCCTTGACGTTGGATCTTCCAATCTCGGTCTGATCGAGGACAAGTGGTCGGCACCTTGGGAATGATGAGAATGGGATCTATGGGAGTTGATGTTCCTTTACTCCGGCTGACCGGCGGGATCGGGATTTCCTCAGAAGCCATGTTCCGAACTCCGCTCAGTTCAGGCCCGCGTGCGGAGGACGGGAAGGCGATTTTGGCCATGACCCAAGAGTTCACCAAGACAGCTAGGGCCTCGCAGAGGCGCCACGCTCTCTCAGCGCGCAGTAGTCGGCTGGACCCTCGCGCTCCGGAGTACGGCCTGTCACGAAGCCAAGGAAGACACAGACCTCGATGAGCAAACTTAGCAGTCACTCTTCAGAAGACGCCCGACTCGTAGCCCTCGAGCAGACGGGATTGCTGGACACAGGTGACGAAAACGTATTCGATGAGCAAATCCGTCTGCTGGCAAACGTGTTCGAGCGTCCGATCGCGGCGCTCGCCCTCGTAGATTGCGATCGCATCTACTTGAAGTCGAGGACCGGCATTGAAGCACGCGAGCTCGAGCGCGACGGGTCCTTTTGTGGCGTTGTCGTCAGCGAGCGCAAGACGCTCGTTGTTGAGGACGCGCTCAGCGACTCGCGTTTCAACCAATCCGGCCTCGTCAAGGACGGCGGAGTCCGTTTCTACGTCGGGGAGCCGATCGAAGTGTACCCCGGGTGTTGTATCGGATCGCTGTGTGTCCTCGACACGGAGCCGGGTGAAGCGACGCCGCTCATGATAAAGGCAATCAAGAGCATGAGTGCCCAGGTCGGACACCTGATAGCGCTGCGGCGCGAGTTGATGCTGAAGGACCGCATCCAGACCGAGACGCTCCTGGCTGCCGGTACATTGCACGAGGTCAAGAACTCACTGACTCCGGCCATCACCTACATGGAACTGCTGGTGGATCAAGAGGCTCAGGGCCGATCAATGAAGAGCAGGGAGGAGTGGATCAGGCGCGCGTCGTTCGCGCTCAACGAGGCGGTCGAAACGTTGCGCAATGTGCGATTCGATGGCCCCGATGTGGAGGAGACGAAGGTCGGTGCCCAGAGCCAGCTCTCCGAAGTCATCACGCCCATCTTGCGTCAGACGTCTCATGCGGCAACCGACGCCGGCGTCACCTTCCGGAGGTCGGACAGGTCGGGCGATGGGGCGCAAACGAAGGTTGCCTCCGCCGAGCTTCGTCAGATCGTCTCCAACCTGGTGCTCAACGCACTCGACGCCATGAGAGGCACCGGGGGATTGCTGGACATCGCCACCAACATTGAGGGGGGCACGGTCACGCTCGAGGTCCGTGACGAAGGAACCGGCATGAGCGAGGAGGAGCGCGAGCGCTGCTTCGAGCCTCTCTACAGCACCAAGCGGACGGGCGAGGGCGGCTTCGGCGGTAGCGGGATCGGCCTGACGCTTGTGAGGCAGATCGTGCGGGACCTGGGTGGGACCATCACTCTGGATTCCGAGGTCGGGCGCGGCACGACATTTAGGGTCGAGTTGCCCCTTTGTGAGATCCCGGAGGGCGGAGCCACCGATTACGGCGACACCCAAGATACGGACTCCCTCCGCGTCCTCGTCGTGGACGACGAGCCATCGGTCCTACGCAGTGCTGGAGACGTTCTGACCTCCCTGGGGCACGAGCCGACGACCTTCGAGGATCCGATGGCGGCCCTGCGACGCTTCCGGCGCGTCCCCGACAAATACGACGTCGCCCTGATCGACCTGGGGATGAGGCCGATGGACGGCCTGCAGCTCGCGCGTCACCTGCGCGACGTCAGGGGTGACCTGCCCATCATCATCGTCTCCGGCAGGTCGCTCGAAGGGCGCCAGCTTCCCCCTTACGCAGTCTGTCTGGAGAAGCCCTATCGGATCGAAAGGCTGAACGACGCCCTCGACCAGACTCTCGTCAGGACCTAGGGAGAGTCAGCGCAGACGCTCGATCAACGGAAGCAAAGCGGGTGCGGCTGCGACGAAAGTCTCGGTCGCTGCGGGGTCGATCGCCCAGGCCGTGCTGAGTTCGGCCTGGGCGGCGTCCTCGTCGCCCAGCTTCAGTTGCACCAGGGACAGCAGGACGCGTGTCTTCACGTTGCTCTGCTCCAGATCACGCGCGCGCTCGAGGCAAGACCGCGCCTCGCCCAGTTCTTTCATCGCGAAGTACAGGGTGCCCAGCTCGAACCATCCTCGGGCGAAGCCTTGGTCGACCTCCACGGCCTTGCGGGCGGCGGCGGCTGCTGCCGGCACGTCGCGGCGCCGGAGCTCGGCTCGGCAGATACCCAGCCACGCCGGTGCGTGGCGCGGATCGCGCTGGAGGGCCTCGCGGTAGGCGCCGAGGGCCGCCTCGATATCATCGGGTGGGTGGGCGAAATCGGCTTCACGCACCCATGGCCGCGGATCTCTCGGATCGAATGCCTTCGCCAGTTCGAGGGAAGCCGTCCAGTCGCCGACGCCCAGCTCGCGTTCGAGGTCCGCGACGATCATGAAGTTGTCCGATCGCCGTCCCGCCAGGGTCAGTGAGCCCCGGTGGATCCTCAAGGCCTCGGCCTCGGCGCCCCGCTCGATGAGGATCGACGCCAAGGCGTCGCGCATGGGAACGGCAGCGGGGTTGGCGGCCACCACGCTCCGGTAGAGGCTCGCGGCCTCCTCCAGTCGTCCCGAGAGGCGCAAGCCTTCGGCCTCCTGGGCGCGGGCTGTCTCATTCACCCGGTCCTTCGGGTCGGGGCGCTCACCCTCGGTGCTCTCGGCTCCCTCGCCGAGGACGTAGCCCAGGGCTGCCAGGGTGGCGCGCACTTGCGGATCAGCCCCGCCTCCCGTGAGGGGCCGAGCGTCGGCCTCGCGTGCGGGGAGCAGCGCCCGGATCGTGGCGTCCATCCGAGCGGCGACGTCGCTGTGATCGGCGCTCACGTCGCGCATCTCGCCCGGGTCTGCGCGCAGGTCGTACAGTTCGGGGCGCGGCGCGTGCACGCGGCGCCAGGACTCGTCACGGAGCGCGGTCAAGCGCGCCCAGCCGTTGCTGTAGTAGGGAAACATCGACTCGGAGTAGGCCGGCAGCGCTTCGAGCACGTCCACCTCTGCTCGGGCCAGCGGCGCCAGAGAGCGTCCGTCCGACCTGCCGCTGCTCTCGATCTCCAGGAGTTCCAGCACCGTCGGCATGACGTCCACCGATCCGACGACCTGACCTACCCGCCGCCCGCGGTCCAGTGACTCGTGCGCCAGGATGAGGGGCACGCGCGTCGTGGCGTCGTAAATGAAGGTGTCGTGGGTTCGCTCACCGTGCTCTCCCAGGGACTCCCCGTGGTCGGAGGTCAGAGCTACGAGGGTCTCGCGCAGCTTTCCGCGCTCGTCCAGCCAGGTCAGGAAGCTCCCGAGCTCGGCATCGACGTAGGCCAGCTCCCCGTCGTAAGGCGAGGATGCAAACTCGGTTCGCCAGGGTTCGGGGGCCGCGTAGTCCGAGTGTGGGTCGAAGAGGTGTACCCAAAGGAACCAGCGCTCGTCGCCGCGCTCTTCCAACCAGAGTCGCGCCCTTCGCAGGGTGTCAGCGGCGCGCGTCTCCCGGAAACCGCTGACCGCATCTCCCTTTCCGTGTGAGAGATCGTCGTCGTAGCGGTCGAAGCCTTGGTCCAGGCCGAAGCGCGAGTCGAGCACGAAGGCCGAAACCACCGCGCCCGCGGCAAAACCCTCGGACGAGAGCCGCTCGGCCAGGGTGGCGACTTCTGCTGGCAGGTAGTGCGTGCCATTGCTGCGCGCGCCGTGCGAGTAGGGCTGCAGACCGGTCAGCAGCGTCGCGTGGGAGGGCAAGGTGATGGGCGCAGGGGCGATGCAGTACTCGAACAGCACACCGCCCCTTGCCAGGGCGTCGATGGTTCCGGTGCGACCCGCCGCATAGCCGTAGCAACCGAGCCGGTCCGCGCGAGTCGTGTCCAGGGTCACGAGCAGGAGGTTGCGAGGGGCGCTGTGATCACCACCGGGCCGCGGCCCTCTCGCGCCTGGAATGGGCAGCCAGCCGGTGGCGAGGGCGAGACCGACGGCGACGAGGGCTATCGCCGCGATGAGCTTGTGGGAGACACCCCCGCGGCCCGCCCGCGCCGGGCCTCGTTTTTGGAGGGCCATCGCTCACTCTCGGGGAGGGCGCGGACGGAGACCTCGCATGGCGAGCAGGGCGCCGAGGAAGAAGAGCCCCGAATAACCGATCCTCCAGGCCAGGGCGCCTTCGGCGGGCTCGAAGGTGCAGATGAACCCGTAGATCGAGAAGAGAGCCAGGGCGACTCCCGCGAGGGCGGCCAGCACACGAGTGGGGGCGACGGTCAATGTTCGTCCTCGCCTCCCGACGAGCGCAGGTAGGCCAGGAGGTCGAGGATCTCGTCTTCACTCAAGGTGACCAGCAGCCCGGTCGGCATCGGCGAGAGGGGCGTCACGCGCCGATTCTCGATCTCCTCGATGGGAACGACGGTCACTTGCTCGGGGTCCTGAAGGTTCTGGACCACGCGCAGGGCCTGCTCGTCTTCCTCGAGGATTCGCCCGATCACGCTCGTCCCGTCCCAGAGGCGAATGTAGTGGGCCGAGTAGCCCTCGAGGATTTCGAGTGAGGGTTCGACGATGTGCCGCAGGTGGTCGGCAGGTCCGTACTTCTCGGCCGTCTCGGAGAGGTCCGGACCACCCGTCGTTCCCTCGCCGCCGAACGAGTGGCACTTGAGGCAGCCAGTGTCGGAGAAGAGGCTCCGTCCCCGCTCCACAGACCGCCCTCCACTCCAGGCACCCTCGACCAGGGGCAGCAGCTCGTCCAGCGTCCAGTCACGGACGAACTCGCGCGTGGGAGTCGACTCAGGATCGGCCTCACGGCGAGTTACCGTGCGCGTCGCATCGACCTTGTCCACGACGTGCATGACGCCGTTCATCACCGCCCAGTGTCCGGGGAAGGTGCAGACGAACGGGTAGTCGCCCGCGGCCTCGGGGGCGACGAAGCTCAGGCGCTCGGAGTCGCCGGGATTCAGCAGGCCCGTGTACCAGAGGACCTCGTCTGTATCGGGGATGAACGCCCCCCTCGTGCCGGTCTCTTCGCCGGTCAGTCGCTCCGCCGCTCGGCCGACGCTCTCCAGGGCGCCGGGCTCGGTGATGACCATGTTGTGGGGCATCAGGTCGTTGTTCTGAAACAGCACCGCTACTGGCTCGCCGACGGGGACCCAGAACTCGGTCAGGTCGTAGAGCATGCGGTGGGGGAGCGTGCGGATCAGGATGATCGAGCCGCCCAGGCCCGCGAGCTGGGCGCGCGCGGCTTCGGCTTGCGGCGGGGGAAGGGCTTCCGTCAGCTCCCGTCCGAGTTCGAGCGCGGCCACGATCTCGGGCTGCGTTCGCTCGCGGGCGGCTAGCCCGGATGCGTAGGCGGCGATGGCGTCCACGCCTGCGCGCACGCGCTCGGTGGAGACTCTCTCGATGGCCACCTCTCCCATCAAATCGATCGCTTCGCCGAGCATCACGCCTTCACCGATCAGGCGCGCTGCGTCAGCGAACTTCTGATCCTCGTGCCCCGGTACATGCACCATGGCGCGGATCGCCGCGGACCGAACCGTTCGTGACCCGTCGCCGCCCAGTGCCTCGTCGGGGATCGGGCGCTTCGAGAAACCAGGTCCCTCCCAGGCCACGGAGAGGTGCTGCGCCCCTCCTTGGTCGTAGAAGGTGACCGCGATCGGGTGGCGGCCCGCTTCGAGCTCGATGGCGCCGCTGCGCTCCAAGGTGCCGTGGGCGCCGTCGTTGTTCACCACGCAGGTGCGCCCGATGTACAGGCGCGATCCGTCGTCGGAGCTAGTGCTGAAGGTGTATCGCCCGCTCACTCCGACCCGCAGGGTGCCCTCGAAGCGCAGGCCGTAGGCGTCACTGCGCGAATTGACAGGCAGGTTGTGGGTGAAGTTCGGCGTGCGGAAGGTCTCCGTAGGCGTGCGGCCGGCGAATGTCTCGAGCTTTGCGTTGGGAGGCGGGGGCTCGAAGACCGAGACCGAAAGACCCGGCTCGCCGCGGTAGGCTCCGGCATCCCCACGCGTGAGGGCCGCGGGCAGGGCGAACATCAGAGGGCGGATCCGCCCGTAGAGCGGTGCTCTGAGGTCGGGATCGGCCACCATTCCGACCCCGCCGAGCAGTGAGCGCAGGCCGTCGCGCGAGCCTGCGGCGGTCTTCCAGGAGGCCTCGACCGAGCGATCTACGGTGACCAGCGCCGCGTAAGCGAGCTCGCGCGTGACGCCGTTGCGGCCCTGCGCGGAGAGCTCCGCCAGCGCCGTGCGCAAGTCCGCCGAAAGGGAACCGTCGAGCAACTCCCCGAGTCCGTGAAGGATGTGGGCCGTGTGCATGCCGTCCATGCTGTCCACGTCTCGGATGGCCTTGAGGATCTCCTCACCGACAGTCGTTCCCTTTTCGCGCGCCAGCTCGGCAGCGGCCTCGAGGCGTGCCGTCTCGTCCACGCCGTGGCGGGTCAGGAGCGCCTGCAGGACCATCGGGATGCGCGGCAGGCGCATCAATTCATCGGGACCGACGCGTTCCAGGAGGTATTCGATGCCGGCCGGGTTTCCGGCAGCGACCGGGCGTCCCTGGCGCAGGGCATCGCGCCAGTGGTCCTCCAGTGCCCGCATCGACTCACGCAGGGCGTAGTCGAGGAAGCGGTCGGTCGGATGTCGCAGGGCCTCCAGGGCCGCACCTGCGGCCTCGCTCGTTTGGAAGGAACTGGCTGCCACCACGGCTTCCAGTCGCACCCTCGGGTACTCGTCGCCAGCCTGGGCGCGGAGCAGATCCTCGGCGCCCTTCACGTGCCGGCGCATGTAACGGAGGACGCGCGTGGCCGCGGCGCGGGCGCGCGGGTCCTCCGCCCGCAGCAGGCGCACCAGCAGGTCGCGGTCCATGCGGTCGTGCTGCTGGTGGAGCCAGAGCGCCTCGAGCAGGGCGTGCTCGTAACCGGCCGCCGTGTCATCCAGGCCAGCGGCCCAGCTCGCCGCCGCCTGGGCGACCTCGTCCGAGTCGCGGCCTGAGAGCTCGATCCGCGTCCGGTAGCGCACGCGATCCTCGGGGGACCTCAGGAGCTCGAGCAGCTCGTCGATCGATTGACCGGCGATCGCGGGCGGCCTTGAGAGCGGCCGGCCCTCGTAGGTCACGCGGTAGATCCGACCGTGCTCGGCGTCCCGGCTGGGATCCCGGAGGTGGTGCTGGAGGTGCCCGACGATCGGGTTGTGCCAGTCGAGGAAGTAGATCGCTCCGTCGGGCCCCATCTCCACGTCGGTCGGTCGGAAGTTGGGGTCGGAACTCTGCACGATAGGCTCCACCTCGACCGCGGAGAAGCCCGATCCGTCGTCCACGATCTCGTACTGGAAGATCCCCTGGAACCCGATCACGTTGCAGATGAGGTAGTTGCCCTGGTTCTCCGCGGGGAAGTGCTCGCTGGAGAGGATCTCCGTCGCGGCACAGGGGCGGCTGCGCTGCTTGAAGAAAGGGAAGTACCCCGAGTGCTTGGCGGGGTGCTGGATGAAGCCCGAGAAGGGAAGAGCGTAGTAGTTGACGTTCCCCGTACCGTCGGTCATGAAGTCCTGTCCCCAGCGGTCGAAGACGTGCCCGTGCGGATTGGCGAAGTTGTAGGGGATGTAGCGCTCCACGCGCCAGGTGCGCGGCTCGAAGCGCCAGACGCACCCGTTGTGGTTCCGCATCGGACCGTGGACGGTCTCGATCTGGGACTGATGGAAGGTTCCTTCCTGAAAGTAGATCGCTCCTCCAGGGCCCAGAACGAAGCTGTTGGCGGCGTGGTGCGTGTCGCCCGAACTGATCCCGTGCAAGAGGTGCTCTCGCACGTCCGCCTGGCCGTCGCCGTCGGTGTCCTTGAGGAACCACAGGTCGGGAATGGCCGCGACGATCACGCCGCCGTCATAGAACTCGAACCCAGTCGGGTTGTGGAGGTCATCGGCAAAGGCAACGCAGGTGTCCGCGCTGCCGTCTCCGTCAGTGTCCTCAAGGATGAGCAGCTTGTCGTTCATCGGCAGGTCCGGCTGCCAGTGCGGGTAGGTCGGCCAGGCAGCGACCCACAGGCGGTCGCGCGTGTCCCAGGCCATCTGCACCGGATTGACGAGCTCGGGGAAGCGGCTCTCGTCGGCGAACAGGTCGACCCGCATGTGGGGGGCCATGGTCATCAACTTGCGCGCCTCGTCGCCATCGATGAATGCGTGCGCGCCGCCAGGGCCAGGGCCGGGCTTGTTGGTCTGGACCTCGGTAACCGGCGGCACGACCACCTCGTCGCCGCGCGGGGCACCACCCGCCGCCGCGGACCAGATCAGCCGGTCGTCTCGGTCAGCCATCGCGTCGAGGACCACCATCTCCTGTTGCATGACCTCGTAGTTCGTCAGACGCGGAACTTCGGGCAGGCTGTTCCCGCGCGGGTAGCGCTCGCGCGATCGGCCGCCGTAGACGTTGTAGCCATCGGTGGCGCGGTAGTGATTGAACCAGAGCAGGTTCTTGGCGATCACCGCCGGGCGGACTTGTGCCTCCCGAGGCGCGTTGCGGCTAGCTGGTGCCGCGGGAGCGATGTGCTCAGTGATCACCTCGGCCAGCGCCTCGTTGCCGTGGGCCGTCAGGTGCATGCCGTTGATGGTGAGCGGCTCCTCGCTCGCCGCGTAGCGAGCGTTCATGGGGCCGTAGAGGTCCACGAACCGCACGCCGCGCTCGGCGGCGACCGCCGCGGTGACTGCGTTGTAGAGCCTCAGCCGGCGGTTGTGTTCGTTGCCGTCGGGCAGACTGGCGTCATGCAGGTCCTCGAAGGGGATCGACGAGAAGAGCACCAGGTCGGGCGCGTCGCTTCCGTTGTAGCGCTGGGCGGCGATGTGGTCGACGAAGCTCTCGAGGTCCGCGCGGTAGCGCTCTAATCCCGCCTCCCCTGCGAAGGACTCGTTGAAGCCGAAGAAGGCGAACAGCACATCGGCGCTGCAGTGGGCGAGGAATCGGTCCCAGACCAGGAAGCGGTCCTTGGGCAGGTTGAGCCCCAGCTTGTCATCGGGGAGCTTCCCGAAGTTCACCATGCGCTGGTGGACGGACAGCTCGTCGCCCGAGAAGCCGAGGTTGCGGAAGGTGAGCTCGCGGTCGGGCAGACGCACCTGGAGGAGCGTCTCCAGCCAGCCGTCGTGCTGCATGCGCTCTGCGAGCGCGTTGCCCAGAAGGCAGACGCGGTCGCCCTGCTCGAGTTCGAGGACCGCTGTCTCGGAGTCGGCGGCGGCGTGCGGGGCGAGGGCCAGGATCAGGATGGGCAGCGAGGGCGTCAGCATGGGCGGGGCGGCGGTAGGGGAGTGCGACGGGGTGCGCTCTGCGGTGCAGGGTAGCGCTTTTCTCCGACGCGTGAACGTCGGGAGGCCCTCCATACCTCAGGGTCGCCCGAAGCAGAACAGCCGCGTCCTGGTGCGCAGCCAGATACGGCCGTCCTCGAGGGCTGGCGTCGCGTAGCAGGCTTCGCCGAACTCGGCCCGATGCAGGGTCTGCAGGTCGCCGCCGCTCTTCAGCACGGTCAGGATTCCCGACTCGCTCAGGAGGTAGACCTTGCCGTCTCCGGCCACCGGCGAGGCGTAGTATTGGTCGACCGCTTCGTCGAGCCGCCCGCGCTCGATCCGCGCGCCCGTGTCAGGATCGAGGATCGTCAGCAATCCGCCCTGGTCGCTCAGCATGTAGTAGGCGCCGCCGTCGATCAGAGGCGAGGGGAGCTGGGGCACGGAGCGATAGGCCCGCCAGCGCACGTTGCTGTCGGTCAGGTCTCCGAGTCCCCCGAGCTGGATCGCCATGGCACAGTTGGCGGAGGCGAAGAAGGCGCGTGTGAGGTCCCACTCGTGCGCGTCTAGCCCTCCGTCCCCGTCGAGATCGATGAAGCGGAAGGAGTCCGCCACCTTCGGTTCGCGGATCTCCCCGGCCGAGAGGCGTCCGTCGCCGTCGCCGTCCATTTCCTCGGTGGCTCGCTCGAAGGTCGGTAGCTCGATCTGATTGCCGTGGTCGTTGAGCGGTAGGGAGTAGCCTTGGATCCAGACCGTGTCTCCCCGGAGCACCGGGATCGACTTCATCTCGGCCGGCAAGCCGTTCACCCACCAGCGCCGCTCGCCGCTCATGAGGTCATGTGCGTCGAGCTGGAAGGACCCCGCCACCAGCACTTCCGCGCTCCCTTCGCTCATGTCGCGTATCACCGGCGTGCAGTGCCCGCTGACCGCGCGCGGTCGGCTGCTTCGCCACAGCTCCCGACCGTCCTCCTCGGCCAGGGCCACAACGAAGGAGTCCCGGGTCTGGTCGCAGGCCAGGACGACGACGCCGTCATGGAGCACCGGCGAGGCGCCCATTCCGTAGATGTTGTTGAAGGGCCCCAGGGGAACGCGCCAGCGCTCGGCGCCGTCGTGGTCATAGGCCAGCAGTCCGTACTCGTCGAAGAAGACGACGATCGTGCGCTGTCCGGCCGCCGCGCTGGCGGCCGCCGGGCCGTTCTTCGGATGAAATGTAGTGCGCCGCGGGCGAGGGGCCTCGCGTCGCCAGCGCGTCTCGCCCGTTTCCCGGTCGAGGGCGTAGGTGAACAGTCGCCCCTCATCGACACCGGTCAGCACCACCAGGTCGGAGGTCAGGACGGGGGAGGAGCGTCCCGAGGAGAGCGCGCGCTCCCAGACCACGTTCTTCTTCGGGCCGATCTCGGCGGGGTAGCTTCCCGAGGGGGCGACGCCAGTTCCGTTGGGACCTCGGAAGCTGCTCCACACGGCCCCCCGCGGCCTTCGCTCAAGCCGTGCGATGCGCCCTTTGGAACCTGAAGCCCAGGTGGCGCCGTCAGGGGCACAGGAGACGGTGTGGAATCCCAGCTCGGTGAAGCGTCGCCAGGAGTGACCGCCGTCGGTCGACAGGTCGCTCCCGCTCGGCCCGACGGCGATCAGAGTCGGTCCCGGGCGTCCGGCGATGACCTCCACGCACGATCGGTATCCACTCGGCGCCGCGCCCTCGGGAGCGCTCCAGCTCATACCTTCGTCGCTGGTGACGGCGCAGTTCGCCGTCTCGAGCGTCTCGCGGGTGTAGTCGCCGCCGACCGCGACCGCGCGCCCGTCGGGGAGCAGCGCCAGGGAGAAGATGCCCGTGGCGCCCGATTCCGAGAGGACGGGCGTGTCCGCGACCTGCCACCGTGCTCCACCGTCGGTCGTGCGGAAGACCCGCGCGCCTCGTGAGCCACCCAGGCCGATCCACGCCTCTGCGGTGTCGCGCACGCGGAGACAGCTGCCGCTGGCCGCGAACCCGGCCTCCCCCTCCGGCGAGGGCGGCAGGAAATCCGAGGGGAGGGCGCGCCAGGTGCGTCCGCCGTCATCGGTGGTGATGACCAGGAGGTGTCCGTCGATGGGGTCGCTGAAGGCGATGCCCCGCCGGTCGTCCCAGAAGTCCATGGCGTCGAAGAACGCGGCGGAGTCGTCGTGCTCGTATGAGAGGCTCCAGCTCTCACCGCCGTCCTCGGTGAGGTAGACCCTCGCCGGCTGTCCGGCGCTGATGACCACGGCGCGCTCGGCGTCGAAGGCGTGGATGTCCCGCAGGTCGATGCCAAACCCACCGGCGGGCGTGCTGCGCTCCCAGTGCTGCCCATCGGTCGTGCGCAGGACCGTGCCCGCCATGCCGCTGGCCCAGCACACGGTCTCGCTCACGGCGCACAGACCGCGCAGACTGGCGTCAGTCCCACTCTCCTGGGAAGTCCAGACCATGGACTCGCCGGGGGCGGCAAAGGGCAGTGCCAGCAGCAGAGCTCGGAGCGTCATGGGTGCGCCGATTCAATCGTCCTGGAGAGGGTCGTGTCTGCGTTGAAATCGAACTTTTCGATAGGCCGTCTCCGCAGCCACGAAGTGGTCATAGAATACGCTATAGCCTGTATTTGGAACTGTACGCCAACCTGACAAGTCTCATGAACACCCTCGTCCGCCGTCTACTTCCCGGCTTTCTCCTCGCGGGTCTCACTCCGCTCGCAGCCTCTGACATCATCGAGGTGTGGGCGCAAGGTATGGGTTTCAACCCCAATAACCTGACCATCAATGTCGGAGACACCGTCCGCTGGGTCTGGATCAATGATTTCCATACGGTCACGGAGGGCGCTGATCCGATCATCGACGGGACCGAGGCGTTCAACGAGCTCCTGCACTTCGGGAATCAGATCGTCGACATCACCTTCGACGCGGCGTTCCTTGCGCAGTGGCCTCGCCCGGGCAACCGCTACGACTATGTTTGCATCCCGCACTTTACCTCCGGCATGGTGGGTGTGGTCACCGTGGAGGACGGGCCGGGATCGACCTACTGCTATTGCGACGGGACCAGCTCCATGGCGCCGCCTTGTGGGAACTACGGTCAAGGTGGTGCTGGCTGCCGAAACTCGACCATTCTGTACGGAGGCCTCCTGCTCTCGGACGGATCGAGTAGCGCCTCAGCCGATGACCTCAGCTTCCAGGCCGTGCACCTGATCCCGAGCCAGCCTGCATTGCTCTTCGCCGGTACCACTGCGATCAACGGTGGTGACGGGGTCCACTTCGGAGACGGTTTGCGCTGCGCCGGTGGGACGGTCGTGCGCCTGGGCGTTCAGGTGCCCAACGCGGCCGGGGTGGCGTCCTGGGGAATGGGTCTGGGGGCGTCCGGTAGCTGGTCTTCGGGGGATACGCGAATGTTCCAGGCCTGGTACCGCGACCCCAACGGTGGCTTCTGTGGCAGCGGGTTCAACCTGACGAACGGGAGTCAGGTCACCTTCACTCCCTGATCGCCGTTCTTGTCTCGCACACCTTTGTTGATGTACGAGGGGGGGGCGCCCGCTCCGTGTGCGGCCACCCGCACTTTAGGCTAGAGGTGCTCGTGACGGCTGCCAACCAGAAGTCGGCCTGCACACCGTTCGACAGGTTGGAGGTGGACCCAGCGCGGCCGCGGACAGGCCTCTGCGCCGGCTTACAGGCCCGAAGAAGAGAGATGGCATCGCTCGCGAAGGAGCGACGCCATCTTGTTTGTCAGGTCCAGAGAAGGTCAGGCGACCCTCCGAACACGAGGTAGGGATCTACCAGGTGATCGACACGGCGCTGGACAGGTTGAATCCCGCGCCGCAGGGGGATCCGTTGGGGTTGCGATACCAGTACTGGTAGCACCTCGTGTCACCAGAGCTGGCGCCGCCGCCGTTCTGCACATCGCCGATCGACGCGGTGCCGTTCGCGTCGGGGACGACAACTCCCAGACGAATGACGCCCGCGCCGCAGCACCGGAGACCGTCACCGAAGGAGATCCCGCTGCCTCCGCCGATGCTGTTGTCGCCCTGGAAGAACAGACCCGGCTGGCCAGGAATGGCGTTGCCGGCGCTCAGGGTACCGCCGCCGGCGGCCACAGCGTTGAGGGTGCAGCCATCGCCAGTCGAGTTGGCGCAACCGCCGTTCGCAGCCGGATTGCCGCAGGGGCAGGTCGTACCGGAGCCGTCACCGAAGCACTGGTTGGTCCCGATGCCTCCACCGGCCTCCGCCTTGACCGCAATCTCCATCTCGGCGTTCAGGGAGGTCGTGTCCTCGAGGATGTTCCCCGCGCCCGTCAAGAGGTCGAAGGTGGCGAAGACGCCCGTTCCCCCGCCAGTGTAGATCGTTGCGTAGAGGGTGTTGTCCGACCAGTCGAAGTCCATCCCCTGGGCGAAGTTCGCCGCGTGTCCCGTCGGACCGATCAGTGTGCCGCCGCCGCTGATGGTGTCGATGGACAGGAGCGAGTCGATCGAGATGCTGTGGCCGTACAGGTTGCCCAGGCTGTCGATGGCGATGTCGATGATGATCCCGGTCCAGATCGTACCGAGCAGAGTGAAGGTCCCGGTCGTGATGTCACCCTCCCAGAGCTTCGAGATGCCGACCGCAGAGTCGTACTCGCAGATGTACCAGGTCACTCCGTCGGCGGACGCAGTCAGGCCAGTCACCGCGGCGGTCGGGCCGCTTACGATCCCGAGCGAGGAGAACACACCGGTCGTTAGATCGAATGTGCCGTAGCCCAGGGTGGCGTAGTCCACCCCCCACAAGGTCGTCGCCGTGGAGTCGAAGTCGATCGCGTAGATCGGGTCCTGATTCGTGGCGATCTGGGTGTAGTTGGTGACAAAGCTACCTGTGTCGGACGTGAAGAAGAAACTGGTCCGAACGTCCAGGCCGTAGATGGTGGACTGGGCTCGAGCGCTCGTCGCGGCGAGGGCGAGTGACGCCATGGAGAGGAGGAACGCGCGTTTCATGGTCAGCTCCATTGGGGGAATGTGGGTCGGGTGCTCGCGTCGTTTCGGGTGCGAGGGTGGTTGATTGTCGGCTCCGGCGTCCATTCTGGCAAGCCGACCCTCGCACGGGGCCCTGCGCGAGGGGTGGGGCGTCCTCGGACTCGGGAGCGTCGGGAGGCGCCGCGTCCCACTGGCGAGGGTGTGCCGCGCCGCCGACCGTCAGCGGTTATCCTGCGTGCAACCCCGTTCTTCCCCAACGCCACCGAAGCTGATGAAGACCCTCGACACCCTCCTGCTCCTGGCCCTGCCCGCTTCGGGAAAGTCGGAGGTACGCCGCTACCTGGCGAGCCTCTCGATGGAGGAGTGCCGCCGCTCCTTCGGCCTGGGGCCCACGGTCCAGCTCGACGACTTTCCCTATGTGCACTTCATGCGGCGCGTGGACGGCGTCCTCGAGGAGGCCGGTCATGCGCGGCTCTTCTATGACTCCGACGAGAGTACCTTCAGCGACCCGCGGGACTGGGGGACCTTGATCGAACTCATCAATCAGGACCACGCCGCCCTCACCGCGATAGGGGCCGCATCTGTGCCCGAGGCCGCATCGCACCTCTTCGGCCGCATCGACGACGCGGCCGGTCGGCTGGGCATCCCCGCGCGCATCGCCGGCCTTGAAGATGGCGTGCGCGCTGCGGCCGCCGATGCCCTGGAGGGCGAGGCGCGAGAGTTGCTGGGCGAACTGGAAGCGGCGCGCGTCGTCGACCTTTCGGACAAGACGATCGTGGTCGAGTTCGCCCGCGGCGGTCCGCAGGGCGCCGAGATGCCCCTGCCTGCGCCGCTCGGCTACCGGCACTCCCTCGCGTGTCTCTCCGATGAACTGCTCGAGAGCGCGGTGATCCTCTACGTTTGGGTGACCCCCGAGGAGTCGCGGCGGCGGAACGATGCGCGCACCGATCCCGACGACCCGGGATCGATCCTGCACCATGGCGTGCCGATACAGGTGATGCTCGGGGACTACGGGACGGACGACATGGTCTGGCTGGAGGCGGAATCGGCGCGGGAGCGGACCGTGACGGTCAAGACGCGCGGGAGGACCTTCCACATTCCGGTTGCGCGCTTCGACAACCGCGAGGACAAGACCTCTTTCCTGCGCGGTGATCCCGCGGAGTGGGATCCGGCCGCCGTGGCTGCCGTGCATGAGGGGCTGCGCGACGCCATCGAGCGCGCCCGGGCTGCCGCGGGCGTCAGCTAGGCTTCGCGCGCGGAGCGGTCTCGGCCTCGATGAAGACGCGCTGCACTTCGGGCAGGGCGGCCTTGATCTGGGCGTCGATCGTCGCGACGGCCTCCTCGATGGTCTCGGTCGACTCCCCGTCCCGAAACTCGACGCTCAAGTTGACCAGGACGAAGTCCGGTCCCATGTGCATGGTGAGGACTTCGTTGAGGCGTAGAACTCCCGGGCGCCCTGTGGCGATGCGGCGGATCTCCGCCCGTACCTCCTCGTCGGCGGCCTCCCCGATCAACAGGCTCTTGGTCTCAAAGGCCAGCCAGGCGGCCGTTGCCGCCAGGATCAGGCCGATCACGACGGCGGCCGCTCCGTCGATCCAGGCCAGTCCCGTGGCGTGGCTGAGGGCGATGCCGGCGAAGGCCACGACCAGGCCGAGCATGGCGGCCGAGTCCTCGAACAGGACGACGAAGAGGGACGGGTCCTTCCCGCGCCGGACGGCCTCGAACACTCCGAGCGTGCCCCGCGCACGGGAGAACTCCCGCCACGCGAAGAGCCAGGCGGCGCCCTCGAAGGCCATCGCCACTCCCAGGACGACGTAGCTGACGGTCGGGTCCTCGATCGGGCGCGGGTGGAGGATGTGCACGACGCCTTCGTAGATGGAGACGCCGGCTCCCACGGCGAAGACCGAGAGCGCCACGACGAAGCTCCAAAAGTAGATCTCCTTGCCGTGACCGAAGGGGAACTCAGCGTCGGGTGGTCGGCGGGCGCGGCGTAGACCGTGCAGGAGCAGGATCTGGTTGCCCGTGTCGACGACCGAGTGAACCGCCTCGGACAGCATGGCCGACGAGCCTGTCATCGACGCCGCCACGAACTTGATTACCGCGATGGCCGAGTTTCCGAGCAGCGCCGCGTAGATGACCTTCTTGGGGCCTGATGTCACGGGATCCTGGTCCTGTTCTCTCCCCGGCGCTCAACGGGCCGCCGGTGTGGCTCACCGTACAGGTTCGTTCTGCTTCCTAGCAGCATCGAACCGCTTGAAAGCGTGCCGCCGGTGTGCGCGGAACCGTGGTCTTCGCCGTTGGAAAACAAGGTACTGGGCTCTCACTGGCCGCCCGGAGACCAGTCGTCACGCACGATCGAGCACCTGCAGGTCTCGATGGCGAGGGCCGCCGAGACGTCTTTGGCGAGTGAAAGGTCCGCCAGGGTCCAGCTCCTGGCGGCCTCGCTGTCACCGTGGATCGAGAGCAGCGCGGCGTCGCGTGGCGCTGTGCGCACCTCGAACTCGTCGAGGGGAAAGGAGAGGCCGTCACCGACGGCCTTGATGAAGGCCTCCTTGCGCGTCCAGCAATCAAAGAAGCCGCGCATTCTCCTGGAGGCATCCATGGCCTTGATCGTGGTTCGTTCTCCGGGGGCGAAGTAGTGCTCCATGAGTTCCTCGGTCGCGCGCCGAGGATCATGGATCTCAACATCCACACCCACCTCGCCCACGGCGCTGATCGCCAGCAGAGCGAGATCTCCTGAGTGGGTGAGGTTGAACCACGGCCCATCGTCCTTTTCCTCCGCGAGGAACGGTTTGCCATGGGGGCCCGCTGCAAAGTTCAGGCGCGCCGGGTCGCGGCCCAGGGTCTGCCCCAGGATTGAGCGCATGGCGCCGCGGCCCATGGTCCAGCGCACACGATGCACCTCGAACACGAAGCGCGCGGCTCGTTCGAGCTCGTCGGGAGCGAGGAGTGCCCGCATCGCTTCCAGCTCCCCGGGCTGGGGCCGCAGGTCCACGCGCCACACGCGCACCTCGCCGTCGGCGGGCGCGGGCAGGCGCGAGTTCGGTGTGGGAGAGGCCATGGGCAGGAGGCAGTCGGCGTTGGGCCGGGCGCTCGATTCTACTCCGCAGGCATTCCCTGATCGTGACGGCTCTCGGGCAGGATCCTGGCTACCATGCGCGCTCCCGTGCTGCTCGGTGGTGCGGGCGACCCGCGACCCCCTGAGCAGGCTTCGATCGTGAACATTCCTCGGCTGCGCGGACCCTCCCTCGCGCTCGTCCGGGCCCTGGCGTCCACCGGCGTCGGGGCACGCTGCATCCTGTCGCGGATGGGCCGCGCCTATGGCCTGCACGAGCTGCGCTCCCTCCCGAGCGAGGCGCGCGCCGATGTTGATCTCGAACCGCGACCGATCCGCGGCGGCCCTCCTCGCCGATGGACGGACGCGAACTTGGGGGCGCCCGCCACGGCCCGTAGCGTCGGCGCCGAGCTGCGCCGGGCCTACGCCTCGGGGGCGCTCTCGCCGGTCGAGATCCTAGATGGTCTCGCTGCGCGCGTGCAGGCAGCGGACTTCGGCCGTGCCCTGCACAGCCCCTTCGTGTGCACCGACTGGGAGACGGCCCGCGCGGCGGCGCGCGAGAGCGAGGCTCGTCATCGCGCGGGCCAGCCGCTCTCGCCCCTCGACGGCCTGCCCCTGCCCATCAAGGATGAACACGACATGGCGGGGCTAGTGACCGGTGGGGGGACCGCCTACCGCAAGACGCCGGCGGAGTGCGACAGCACCCTCGTGCGTTGCCTGCGCGAGGGCGGAGCGCTGCTCTTCGCGAAGACGCACGCGACGGAGTGGGGGATGAACCCCTGGGGTATGAACCCGCACCACGACATGCCGCGCAACGTGTACGACTCGGGGCACGGGGCGGGCGGCTCCTCCACCGGTGCTGGAGTCGCCGTGGGGCTCGGCCTGGCGGCGGTCGCGGCGGGCTCGGACGGCGGTGGGTCGATCCGTATACCCAGCAGTTTCAACGGAGTCTTCGGGCTGAAGCCGACCTTCGGGCGCGTTGGCCGCGGAGGGAGCGCCTTCGGCCGGGGATCCGTCAGCCACATCGGCCCACTCGGGCCGTCCACCGCCGACCTGGTCGATTTCCTCTGTCACACCACCGGGGTCCTGGACCCCGTGGACCCTCCGACGAACTACGCGAGCGATGGGGACGAGGCGCCGACGGCCTGGCGTGGCGCTCTCGGTCGGGGTGTGCGTGGCTGCCGTATCGGTGTTCCGCTCGCTGAGTTTGAAGTGGCCACGGAGTCGATTCAGCGCGCCTGTCGCGCGGCTCTGGCGGCGCTGGAAGCAGAGGGCGCCACGCTCGTGGACCTGGACCTGCCCCTGGCCGATCAGGCTCTGGCCGTGGGAGTGCTGACCATCGCGGTCGAGTGCATGGGCGCTCTCTCGGACGACCTCGTCCGCTTCGGAGAGCAGATGGGCGACGATCTGCGGCTCACCTTGCGCCTGATGGGGCAGCTCTCGGCGCGCGACTACCTTGGAGGTTGCCGGACGCGGGCCGCCTTGCGCCGTTGCGTGGCTCGCGCCATCGCCGGCGTCGATGTGCTCGCCCTGCCCACCACGGCGATCCAGCCTCCCGCTTACTCGCCTGGGGACGACGGAGTGGCCCTGGCCGACGCCGGAGCTGTCGGCGGTGCTTGCCGCCTGGCCTTCCTCGCGAACCTGACGGGTCTGCCCGCAGGATCGGTGCCCGTCGCCATGAGCGACGGCCTGCCGATCGGGTTGCAGATCGTTGGCGACGCCTGGGACGAGGCCAGCGTGCTGGCCGTCATGGCCCATCTCGAGCGCATCGAGGTCAGCGCGATTCCGGCACCGGAATCGTGGAAGAAACTGACTGGGTGAAGGGCGCGGACTCCTGGAGAGTCGCAGCTCGGGTGCTGATCAGCGGTTTTCCCGCCGTTGCCTTGCTTCGGCGCCCTGCGAACCCCCGTCCTCCTCGTCCTCCTCTACCACTTCCTCCTCGCCGGTCCAGCGCAGCCCCTCGTCGTCATCCCCTTCGAGCTTCTGGAGATCATCATCGGGAGCGTCCCCGCTCTCCTTGGTTTGCTTCTTCTCGGCGCTGCGTTCATAGCGCCGCTCAAGCTTCTCCTTGCGCTTCATCTGCTTGCGCCGCTCGCGTTGGCGTTTTTCGAAGGACTGGGGTGACTTCGCCAATGGGCTACCTCGGGTCGGAGAGGGGAGAGAAGGTTAGGGGGCCGAACTTGCAGGCGGTCGGCCCCCCGTTGAATCAGTGAGACGAGCCGCCTGTGGGCGGCTCGTCGTCGAGCTCTACCAGCGACCACCTCCGCCGCCGCCGCCGCCGTAGCCGCCGCCGCCACCGCCACCGCCGCCACCGCCGCCGCCGCCGGTGCGGGGCTGGCGCTCGCGGGCCTCGTTGACCTTGATGTTGCGTCCGTCGACTTCAGCGCCGTCGAGAGCCGTAATGGCGGCCTGAGCGTCCTCGTCGGAGCTCATTTCCACGAAGCCGAAGCCGCGCGAGCGGCCGGTGTCGCGGTCGGTCAGGATCTGGACGTCCTTGACTTCACGGTCGTCCTGCGAGAATGCCATGCGGAGGGATTCCTCGTTGGTTTCCCAGGAGAGGTTTCCTACGTAGAGTCTGTTACCCATCTGTCTGTCTATCTTTGGAAAAAATGCTCGTCTGACAGCTGCCCGGGGATCCATCGGGGATCGGAACGGGAAGCACGCAAGCGGAGAAAAGAGAACTAAAGAGAACTAACCGTCTCTCGAGGCAACCGTTTGGAGCGGGCGACGGGATTCGAACCCGCGACATCAAGCTTGGGAAGCTTGCACTCTACCAACTGAGTTACGCCCGCAGGGGTCACCCTGAGAGGACGGGCCGAATAGCGTACAGGCAAGACTGCCTCCCATCAATGTGTCAGCGAGGTATCCTGCCTGCTCGCTTCCTCCGCACACCCCTTGGATGTCTCCAGATGATGATCGCATCCGTTCTGCTGGTCAGCACCGCCCTCTGCATGCCCCTCCAGGAGCCGAACACCCTCAGCGAGGCTGAGCGCGCCGACGGCTGGACCCTGGCCTTCGACGGGGAGACCGGCGCCGGTTGGCGCCGCTTCCGGGGCGAGGATTTTCCCGCCCGCGGCTGGGTCGTGGAACAGGGCACCCTGCACAAGGTGGCGGGGGCGGGCGGTGGAGACCTGGTGAGTGAAATCGCCTACCAGGACTTCGAGTTCGCATTCGAATGGAAGGTCGCCGCCGGCGCCAACAGCGGGATCATGTACCGCGTCAGCGAGCAGCGCGGCAACACCTGGGAGACGGGGCCCGAGTACCAGATCCTCGACGATGCCGGGCACCGCGACGGTCGCAGCGCGAAGACCGCGGCGGCCTCTCTCTACGCCATGATCGCCGCCGAGCCCAAGACGCTCAAGCCCATCGGCGAGTGGAACAGCGGCCGCATCCTGGTCGTGGGGAACCACGTCGAGCACTGGCTCAACGGGGTGCGCGTCGTCTCCTTCGAGTTGCACGACGATGCCTGGGTGAAGCTCATCGAGGGCTGCAAGTTCAAGAACATGCCCGGCTTCGGCAAGGAGCTGCGCGGACACATCGCGCTCCAGGACCACGGCGACGACGTGTGGTTTCGCAGCTTGAAGATTCGCAACCTCGACTTTCAAGGCGATCGCTCAAAGACCTTGTTCAACGGCCGTGATCTCGCAGGCTGGACGCATCTCCTGCGGAAGGAGGTCGATGCGGCCGAAGTGTGGAGCGTCACGGACGAGGGGGTGCTGGTCTGCCAGGGGCGGCCAATCGGCTACCTGCGCACGGAGGACGACCACGAGAACTTCGTGCTGCAACTGGAGTGGCGCTTCAATCCAGTCACGAAGAAGGCCGGCAACAGCGGTGTGCTCCTGCGACAGATCGGTCCCGACAAGGTCTGGCCCAGGAGCATCGAGGCGCAGCTCCAGAGCGGCGCGGCCGGGGACTTCTGGAACATCGACGCCTTCCCGATGAAGGTCGTCGAGGCGCGCACGAACGGACGCAACACCCGCCGCACCGGGACCAACGAACTTCCGATCGGAGAGTGGAACCGCTACGAGATCACGGTCTGGAAGGGCCACGTCATCCTGCGCGTGAACGACGCGGTTCTCAACCAGGCCTGGGGGTGTCTGGAGACGCCCGGCAAGATCTGTCTACAGTCAGAAGGGGCGGAGATCCATTTCCGCGGGATCGCGCTCACGCCCCTGGGGTCCTGACGCACGCGATCAGGGCAACCAGAAGATCTCCATCCCGTTGGTCAGGTTGAAGGTCGTGCCGCACATGCTGCTCTGCGGGTCGCGGTACCAGAGCTGGTAGCGCCTGGCGGCGCCGGCCGTGACGCTGCCCTCCAGGCCGATGTCCACGCTGGTGTTCGAGGAGCCGCCTGCATCGGCGGCCCGCACCTGCAGGCGAACCACGTTGCCGCCCGCGCAGCGCAGGCCGTCGCCGAAGGTGACCCCGGCGCCGCCGTTGACCGCGTTGTCGCCCTGGAAGTAGAGCCCGGGTTGGCCGGGGACAAGCTGCGAGCCGTGCAGGACAAGGTCGCCGTCAGAGATGCTCGTTCCGCCGCTCGTGCTGAGGACGGCGCCCTGGAGCGTGCCGTTCATGCAGCCCGCGCCCGAGCCGCCGAAGTTTCCGCAGGGACAGCCGGTTCCCGTCCCGTCGCCGAAGCAGAAGGCCTGCACACGGATGATTGAGTCCGCTATCACGTCGCCCCAGAAGTCGAGCGTGAAGGTGATGCCAGTGCTGGGTTCGGTGGCGACTGCGTGGTGGCTCTGGAAGGAATCGAGGTGAATGGTCCCGCTCGGGGCGACGGTGAACTGGCCGAAGACCACCTGGGAGTTCGTCGATTGCCCCGATAGATCGAAGTCGTAGGGGAAGCCCCCCAGGATGACCAGGTGGATGACCCCGCTCGTGAACTGATAGACCGAGTCGCCCTGGAAGCTCCCGTCGGAGGTTGTGGGGTCTCCGAAGTCGAGAGGGAAGGACTGTGCGGAGAGCACGACATCTTCGATGTGGAAATCGACGAGGTTGGGCAGGCCCGGGATCGGGTTGGGGAAGTAGCCCTGAATGTCGGGCGAGATGGTGATCTCGGAGTCAATGAACTGCCCCGTGCTCACGTTGCCGTTGGCGTTCATGCCCAGATCCAGGTAGATGGGCCCATACAGGTCGAACTCGTTGGTCGCCAGCGGCACTGCGTTGGTGTTGAGGGCGAAGGCGTCCCATTCCCAGTTGGACACTGGGGAGTCGATCCACATGGTCGTGTTCTGTGCGAGCGAGAAGGGGGCGCTCGCGGCGAACAGCATGGCTGAGAGTGCGATCGTGGTTTTCATTGCGTTCGTGTTGGCTGAAGCTGCGCCTCGCCAGGGAGGACTGTGCACGATGGCTGCGATGAGGAGCTCCTTACACTGGATCAGGATTGTAGCGTGGATTCCAGCGGACGGCGGGACGGCACCCTGGAGCGGCCTCAACCCACGAAAACCGCCTCTCGTGAGACCAGGGGCCTGAATACGGGTCAGCGCCCCCGCGCCCGATGCGAGAACGCCGCGGCATCGGTAGCAACCGGGGCCTCAGGCGTTGCCACGTGACGAGAGGGATATCGGGCCTGAACAAACCGGGAAACAACCAGGCACGAAGAGCCGGTTAGACTTCGAAGCGATCGCTAACCCGCCCGTGGACCTGCTCGCGGGCGTTCGAAGAGGACACCCCGATGAATATCTACCGCCGCGTCGTTTCGCTCTTGGGTGCGCTGGGGCTGACCATGGTCCTCGCCTGTCCGCTCGCCATCGCGGCCCCCGCGCTCCAGGAGAGCGGCGACGAGATCGAGGAGGCCCTGCGCAAGCTGGAGACGGAGGCCGACTCCGTCTGGGAGTACATGACGAGCGTCTACGACGCTAACCACGACGGCGAGATCACCTTCGCCGAGTACGCGCGCACGAAGGAGGCCTTCGAGCGGTTGGACGTGGACCGCAGCGGGACGCTCACCCGAGAGGACTTCTCGCGCGGTGGGGCACAGGGTGGCGGCGGCCGCAGAGGCGCCGGGCGGCGCGGCGCCGGTAGGGGTCGAGAGGACCGTTCGGGGCGCGAGGGCGGCGAGGGCCGTGCGGGCCGTGAAGGGCGTAGGTCCGCGCGGGCCCGGAGCCCGAAAGTGGGCGCGAGCGCCCCGGACTTCGATCTCCTGGTGCTCGAGAGATACGCCGATCCGGCCGATGCAGGCGAGCAGGAAGCGGAGGGTGGCGAGCAGAAGAGACCTGCGCAGAAGCCGGCGGTCGACGCAGAGACGAAGAAACCCGACAAGGTCAAACTCTCCTCCTTCAGGGGCAAGAGAGCGGTCGCGCTGGTCTTCGGCAGCTACACATGACCTCCCTTCCGTCGCTCGGTCGGGCGACTGAAGGAGCTGCAGGCGACCTACGGCGAGAAGGTGGAGTTCCTCGTCGTCTACATCAGCGAGGCCCACGCCTTCGACGGCGCCTCGCCCCGCGGAGGCCGGGACGGAAATCCGATCGTCGAGGAGCCGCTCACGATCGACGAGCGCCTCGCCGTCGCCACGGTCTGCCAGGAGCGGCTGGACCTCGCTCCGATGACCGTGCTGATCGACGACATGAAGAACACGGCCGACAAGGCCTACGCGGGCTTCCCGGACCGGCTCTACCTCGTCGGAAAGAATGGCAGGATCGCCTACGCGGGCGCCCCTGGGCCGCTCGGTTTTCATCCCGATGAGCTTGAGGCTGCCGTGCGCGTCGAACTCGGCTTGCCCCCTCTGCCGAAGCCCCCGGCCGAGGACGGCGAGGAATCCGGGGAGCGCCGGCGCGGCGACGGGGAAGACTCGCCCTGACCCTCAGTATCGATCCCCTCGGCACCTTCGGGGCCGCCATGGCGCGCCTGGAGGAGGAGTTGGACTGGGAGCTGCTCGGGCGCTGTCACTGCAGCGAGGGCGGTGACGCATTCTTCCCTCCCGCCCAGCGTGAGGCCGTGCGTGACGCGAGCCTGCAGCTAGCGTCCGACCTCGCCGTCGCCCTCGCGCCTGCTGGCGCGCCTCCTGGCGACGGGTGCGGGCGCAGCGTGTACGTGGGCGCTGCCCTGGCGGAGCTCGCGCCGTTGCTCACCGAGCGTATCGTCCTCGGCCGCGAGGTCCGCGCGTTGAACCTCGCGAACGACGAGACGAGGGAGCTCAATCGGGCCTTGGGCGCCGTCTCCCGCTCCCTCGGCCTGGACCTGGGCGCGATCGAGACCTGCGGTCTCTCTTCTCTGCCGAGCGAGGACTTCGATCACGCCTGGCTAGTGAGCGTCCTGACCGACCCGGAGTCGTTCCCCGCTCTGCATGACGAACTCTACGGACGAGAGGGCACCGACCTCGCCACGGGCCGCGGCGACCTCGGCCAGGATCGCCGGCGCGTGGAGTCCCTGCTCGACGCGCTGCTCGACACCCTCGCGCCGTCGTTCGTCCTGACCACCACCGATGAGGAGCTCGCCCTCGTGCTCCCCGCCTGCCAGCGCCGCGGGCTCCGCCTGTCGGTTCCCGATCGCGCGCGCCTGTCGGCGGTGGTCGGGGATCCGGTCCGCATCTGCCGCGGCGAGAGAGCTTGAGGCGACCGCGATCAGCGCGCCGCGCGCGCGAGTTTCTTGCGCTGATCGGCGCCCAGCACGCGCTTGCGCAGGCGCAGGTCGCGGGGCGTCACCTCGAGCAGCTCGTCGTCCTCGATGTACTCGAGGAACTCCTCGAGGGACATTTCCCGCGCTGTCGTGAGCTGGACGGCGATGTCCTTGCTGGAGGAGCGGATGTTGGTGAGCTTCTTCGTGCGGCAGGCGTTGACGGGCAGATCGTCCAGCTTGCCGTTGGCGCCCACGATCATCCCTTCGTAGACCTTCACGCCCGGCCCGACGAAGAATGTGCCGCGATCGGAGAGGGAGTCGAGCGCGTGGGCTACGGATGAACCCGCGCGGTCCGATACGAGCACGCCGGTCGAGCGGCGCGGAATCCGCCCGCCGTCCGGCTTCCATTGATCGAACACGTGACTCAGGATCGCCTCGCCGCGGCTGAGGCTCAACAGCGAGGTGCGCGCACCGATCAGGCTGCGCGCGGGCAGGGAGAACTCCAGGCGCGTCATATTGCCGCGCGTGTCCATGTTCAAGAGCTCGCCGCGCCGTTGACCGAGGTACTCGATCACCCGCCCTGAGTAGTCGGCCGGAAGCTCGACCGTCGCCCGCTCGTAGGGTTCGTGATCGCGTCCGTCGATCTCTCGGATGATCACGCGCGGCTTGCCCACGGCGAACTCAAAACCCTCGCGGCGCATGTTCTCGATCAGCACGCCGATGTGCATCAGGCCGCGCCCCTTGACCACGAAGCGGTCTCCGGCGCTGCCGGGGCTCACCGACAGGGCCACATCGCGCACCTGCGCGCGGTCGAGGCGCTCGAGCAGGTGCCGGCTGGTGACGTAGCGGCCTTCCTGCCCGGCGAAGGGCGAATCGTTCACCAGGAACTCCATGGTGATCGTCGGCTCGTCGATCGTGATCGCCGGCAGCGGTTCGATGTGCTCGGGATCGCAGAGCGTGTCGCCAATGGATAGGTCGTCGATCCCGGCCACGACCGCCACGTCTCCGGCTTCCACCGACTCGACGGCGACGCGCTGCAGGCCCTGGTGCCGGAAGAGGCCCTTGATCGACACCAGCGCACTCGTCTCGCGATCGGGGTGGGAGAGCCGCAGGCGCGCTCCCATCTTCAGTACGCCCCTCTCCACGCGGCCGATCGCGATGCGTCCCACGAAGTCGTCGTGCTCGAGGGTCGTGGCCTGGAAGCGCACCGGAGCCCCGGCATCGTTGCTCGGGGTGGGAACCTGCTCCAAGACCATCTTGAACAGCGCGCCGAGGTCCTGGCGCTCCCCGTCGGGCTCCAGGGTGGCGTAGCCGTCGCGCCCGGACCCGTAGACGACGGGAAAGTCGAGCTGCTCCTCGGCGGCGCCGAGCTCGACGAACAGGTCGAAGACCTCGGTCAGCACATCGTCGGGGCGGGCGTCCGGGCGGTCGATCTTGTTGATCATCACCAGCACCCGCAGCCCCTTCTCGAGGGCCTTGCGAAGCACGAAGCGCGTCTGGGGCATCGGCCCCTCGAAGGCATCGACCAGGAGCAGCACTGCGTCCGCCAGGGAGAGCGTGCGCTCTACCTGGCCGCCGAAGTCGGCGTGCCCGGGCGTGTCGACGATGTTGATGCGTGTGCCCTCGTAGTCGATGGCGGTGTTCTTGGCCAGGATCGTGATGCCACGCTCGCGCTCCTGTGCGTCAGTGTCGAGGGCGCGCTCACGCAGCTGCTGGTTGGCGCGGACGGTCCCGGCGTGGCGAAACATGGCGTCGACCAGGGTGGTCTTCCCGTGGTCGACGTGGGCGACGATGGCTATGTTGCGGATGCTCACGGCGAGCTCGTGGTCTGGGGGAGGATGCGGCGGATACGATCGAGTCGGTAGGTTCTGAGCCCTCCCGACCAGCGGCTTTCGGCTTCCATGTAGTCCCGTTTTTGGCTGCGGTACAGGAAGCGCGGCAGGAGGGTGATCCGCGCGGGATGGTCGGTGCCGTCGCCGTAGAGGAGCGTGACCTCCTCGCGGCGTTCCATCGCGCGCTCGAGGGGGCGCAGGCGGGCGCTCATGCGGGGGGCGGCCGGCGCCTTGGAGGCGATCGTCAGCAGCCCGCGCCCTCCCTCCGCTGCGCCGATCAGAGGCTGGACGCCAGCGTCCGACCCGGGCTCGCTACAGGCCTCGATCACCTGCCAGCAGTAGACCGCGTCGGCCAGAGCGCGGTGGCGCGGCCCGTCTTCCAGGCCGAGCAGCTCGACCAGCGTGCCGAGCTTGTGATCGGGCGCGTCGGGGAGCGCCTTGCGCGCCAGGATCAGGGAGTCGATGAAGGCTCCGGGCGGCGGCACGAGCTGCCAGCGCGCGTACTCGTAGGCCAGGACCCGGGCGTCGAACGGCGCGTTGTGGGCCGCCATCCAGGACTCTCCCGTCCAGGCGGCGAACTCGCCGAGGACCTCGGCCGGCGTGGGCGCGTCGCGCACGTCGTCTTCCTCGATCCCGTGGATCGCCGTGGCGTCGGGGTCGATCTCGACCTCCGGGCAGACCAGGCTCTCGAACTGGTCCACGATCTCGCCGTCCTGGACTCGCACGGCGCCCAGCTCCAGCAGGTGCGGCGCAACCCGGAGGTTTGCGGTCTCCGTGTCGAGGATTACGATCGGTTCACTCATGGTCGGCAGGCGATGGCCAGCCCGGCATGGTACCCACGGTCAGCGTCGGCGACAACGAATGCGGTCAGCGATCCGTGCGATAGCCAGGGGCGCTCAGCCGACGAGGGCCTCGAACTCCGGTGACCCCCGCAGGATCTCCAGGTTGGTGTTGTTGCGCAGTTCGCTGCGGATGTAGAAGCCGCGTGCGTGCGCCTTGCCCAGCTGGTCGATGGCCTCGGACACGTTCCCGATGACCGCGAGCACGCACCCGGCATGGTAGCTCGTGTAGCCGTCCTTCGGAGAGATCTCAAGGGCGGCCTCGACTTCCCGCCGGGCCTTTGCATGGGATCCGATGCGCCCCAGCAGCAGGGCCATGTGCAGGCGCGCTTCCTGGTTGTCCGGGTTCTTCTCGATCTCCTCCCGTGCCTCCGCGATCCCTCGCTCCGCCAGCGCCTCGACGTCCTCGTGGTGCTCGAGTCGCCTCAAGACGGTGTAGAGGTGGTCGAAGGAGCCGATGTGGCTCGGCTTCAGCTTGACCGCCCGCTGCAGGAGGGGCTCGGCGTTCTCGAAATTCCCCTCGCGGGCCAGGACGGCGCCCAGGAGGCGATGCGCGAGCCACTCGGTCTCGTCGCTCTGGATGGCGACCCGGTACTCGCGCTCGGCGTCGGTGGAGTGGCCGCTCAGGTGGTAGGCGAAGCCCAGGGAGGTGTGGGCCTCGGCGCAGTGAGGCTCGAGTGCCAGGGCGTGCCGCGAATGCTCGCGAGCTTCGGCGAGGAAGCCGGAGTCGCCGTCCCAGTAGAGGTACTTGCGTACCATCGCCTCGGAGAGACCGGCGTGCGCCTTGGCGCAATAACGGTCGGCTGTGATCGCGGACCGGAAGCCGTAGATCGCGGACATCAGGTGCTTGGTCGTGCCGCGCAGGAGCTGGTCGTGGGCCCTGCGGGCGAGAGCGAGGGCCTTGCCCCCATCCCTGCGGCTGCCCTTGCTGGGGGTCAGGGAGAAATCGGTCAGGCGCTTCTTCACGCGCCGCACCGCCGTGCGCACCAGGTTCGCCTGCAGGGACCATTCGTTGGGGTCCGAGCCCTCGACCAGGTCGCTGGTGCTCTCGCGCGAGGCGTGTGCGTCTGCATGGGGGGAGCAGCGCTCCAGATTCAACACCAGCTTGCCGTGGGACTCGTGGACCTCGAGCGTGGTTCGCAGCACATAGTCGAAGCGCTCTCCCTCGCTGATGACGTCGTTCTCGCGCAGGGCGACATCGACTCCCTTGATGCGTGTCAGCTCCGATGCGAGGTCCTTGCGGAGACTTCCGGCGATCACGGCGCAATCCCGCTCGCTCGCTCCGCAGGAAATGGGCGGGATCAGGAGCCGGGCCTCCAGGCTCTCGGACTCCGTTCCAGAACTGCGCGCCGTCGCATTCACGGATCGGATCGCATTGCGCGCCTCCTTGCCGTCGGTGAAGCGGTCCTCCGGAAGGGGTTTCAGGCAGCGCAGGATGAACTCTTCCAAATGGGCCGGGAAGCCCTGGCGGATGTGCGAGGGACGCCGCGGGTTCCCGTCGAGGATCCCCATGCAGACCTCGGGGAAGCTCTTGCCGGGGAACGGCAGCGCGCCCGTCATCACGTGGTAGAGCACCGATCCGAGGGAGAAGATGTCGGAGGCGGCGTTCAATTCGTCGCCACGCACCTGCTCGGGCGACATGTAGAGCACGGTCCCGACCAGCATTCCGTGCTGGGTTATCGAGGACTCGTCCGACGCCCGGGCGATGCCGAAGTCGAGCAACTTCACCTTCCCGTCGTCGAGCAACATGATGTTGCCGGGCTTCAGGTCGCGGTGGATGATCCCGTCCGCGTGTACTCCCTCAAGGGCCTCGGTGATCTGCTCCGCGATGCTCCGGCACTCTTCGTAGCCGAGTATCTGGTCCTTCAAGACCTTGTCCAGGGTGCGTCCGGGCAAGTACTCCATCACGATGAAGGAGGTCCCCTGGTCCTTCCCGTACTCGTAGATGGTCGCGATGTTCTCGTGGCGGAGCCCGCTGGCGTGGATCGCCTCGCGGTGGAAGCGCTCGTCCGCGGCCGGGTCGATCTCGGCGTGGGCACGCAGGATCTTCAGGGCCACCGTGCGTCCGAGGTCGATGTCCTTGGCCTTGTAGACCTCACTGAGGGGGCCTTCCCCGAGCCGGTCCCGCTCGGGGTCGAATTCGAAATGTGCGAATCGCATCGGGGACTGGGGATCCCGTGCGGCCGTTCTCCGACCGTCACTTGCCTTCCATTCTACCGGTTCGCTAGCCATCTGCGGGGGGGCGGGCGGGCGGTCTCCGAGGGAGGCAGCCTGCTGCGATCTCCTAGGTCACCGCGGGAAGCGTGTTACGGCTGATTTCTTCGCTCCGGTCGGGGCGGGCCCGGGAATCGGGGCCACGGTCGCACGATTCCGCCGCCGGCCTGAACTCAGGGCAGCAGGTGGTCGAGGCCGTGGATCAAGGAGCCGCCGAAGAAGCCCGTGGCCGCGACCGCCAGGGCGCAGACGCACAGGACCGTGCGCGTCAATCCGTCGGGGCGCGCCGCGCCGGAGCGCAGGCCGCGCTCGAGGAGCCAGGCCAGGGCGAGGGCCAGCAGTGCGGTGGCGACCCCAAGCCAGCGGTGGGTCGTGAGCATCCAGCTCGCGCGCACGTCGAGGGCGTTGATCCAACCCAGGGCGGCGGCCGCCACGGCGCTCGCCGCGCCGACGTGCACGCAAAACCGCGCGGAGCTGCGGGCTCCGAGGGCGAGTGCGAGGACCGCGACCAGCAGCAGGGCGATAGGGAAGTGGGCGACCATCGGGTGTAGCCGACCCACCCAGGATCGCCCGCGCTCCCAGGGCGACGGGGCCGCGGGCGATTCGGCGGCGTCCTCCTCGCCGCCGTCCTCGGCCGCGGGCAGGGGGGCGCCGATATCGATCCACCAGCGGATCAGGGCCAGCTCGTCCAGGCTCATGGGCCCCGCTTCGGAGTCCACGGGCGGCATGCGGATGTCCGGATCGGGGTCGGTCAGGCTCACCCAGAGGGAGATGTCGGCCAGGTCGTCGCTCTCGGCGTAGTCCTCGATTTCCACCCAGTCGGGCACCCACTGCTCGTGGTCGCGTACGTCCTCGATCCAGTTGCGCGCCTTCTTGTTGCCCGGGCCGGGGGAGTGGCATTCGACGCAGCGCTCCACCATCAGCTCGGTGGCGCGCTCGGCGAGGTCGTCGGTCTCGTCGGCGGCGGCGACGAGGGCGAGGGAAGCGAAGAGGGTTGCGATCACGGGCGGCGAGGGGCGGGGATTGGCTGAGAGAGCGATGCGAGGGGCCATCCTGGCAGAACCGATGGCGGGCCGCACGCTTCGCCTGAGCTTGCGCCATAATGCGAGGGTGCGAGTTCGGTGCGCGGGCGGGTCCCATCTCCTCGGGCGAACTGCTAGGCTCCTGTCCGTGGGGCGCCAGCGCGCCCCGAACATCACAGCGTTGATGCAGGTCTTCATCCCCAAGGAGAGTCCTCCGGGCGAGGCGCGCGTGGCCGCGACGCCGGAAACCGTGGCGCGCCTCGTGAAGCGCGGCGTGAAGGTCGTAGTGCAGGCCGGAGCCGGGGAGCGCGCGTTCTTCAACGACGAGGCCTACCGGACCGCGGGGGCCGAGGTCGTCGACGCTCCAGCGCCGACTGCAGCGGCCCTGGTGGCGCGCGTCCAGCCGCCTTCTGAGGAGGAGATCCAGGCCCTGCACGAGGGCAGCGTGCTCGTGAGCCACATCTTCGCGACCGCCGCCCGCGCTCGGGCGGAGCAGATCGCGGCGCGCGGGGTGACGACCTTCGCCATGGAGCTCATTCCGCGCACCAGCCGCGCCCAGACCATGGACGCCCTCAGTTCCCAGGCCACGGTGGCGGGCTACAAGGCGGTCATCCTGGCGGCCGCTCACCTCGACAAGCTTTGCCCGCTGTTGATGACCGCCGCCGGAACGGTCAAGCCCGCCCGCGCAGTCATCTTCGGCGCCGGCGTCGCCGGCCTGCAGGCCATCGCGACCGCCCGCCGCCTGGGGTGCGTGGTCGAGGCGACCGACATCCGCGCGGCTGCCAAGGAGCAGGTCGAGAGCTTGGGCGCGCGCTTCATCGACGTGCCCGGTGCAGAGGACATGGAAGACGAGCGCGGCTACGCGCGCGAGGCCGACGAGGAGTTCTTGCAGCGCCAGCGCGAGGAGGTCGCGCGGCGCGTCGAGGGAGCGGACATCGTGATCACGACCGCGCAGATCCCCGGGCGGCCCGCGCCGCGGCTCGTGGGGGAGGCCCTCGTGCGCTCGATGCGCCCCGGCAGCGTGATCGTGGACCTGGCGGTAGAGAGCGGCGGAAACTGCGAGCTCTCGGTCCCCGGCGAGATCGTCGAGCGCTTTGGCGTGAAGGTCATCGGCCTGCGGAACCTGCCGGCGGGCGTTCCCCGCGACGCGAGCCTGCTCTACGCCAAGAACGTCTTTGCCCTGCTCGGGCTGATGTTCGACGGCGAGGGCGCTTTCGCCCTGGACCTCGAAGACGACATCCTGGCCGGGTGTCTCCTGACGCGCGGCGGCGAGATCGTTCACGCCCCGACCTTGGAGCAACTCGCGGCGGGGGCGGGGGCGTGACGCTCATCTCGCTCTTCACCCTGCCCGTCGGAGCCCTCTTCGGTGAGGGGACCGGTGGCTTCCTGATCGTCGGCCTGTGGGTCTTCCTGCTGGCGATCTTCGTCGGCATCGAGCTGATCACCAAGGTCCCGCCGACCCTCCACACGCCCTTGATGTCGGGAGCCAACGCGATCAGCGGCATCACCCTCGTGGGCGCTCTCTCCTGCGCCGCGGCGGAGTTTCCGCAGGCGGGCCGCGTCCTCGGCTTTCTGGCCATCACTCTCGCCACGATCAACGTCGTCGGCGGCTTCCTCGTCACCGACCGCATGCTCGGCATGTTCGGCTCCGCCGGGCGCGGCAAGAAGAACGGCGACTGAGCCGATGGGCACTTTCACGATGGAGAGCCCGCTCATCCAGGGCGCCTACATGGCGTCGGCCCTGCTGTTTATCCTGGGCATCGAGCGTCTGGCGCGCGTGCGCAGCGCTCGCTCGGGGAACCGCATCGCGGCCCTGGCCATGTTCGTGGCGGTCGTCGCCACGACCTTCGCCCTGTGGGGAGACGCCGAGCGCGAGACCCTGTGGGCGATCCTGGCCGGCGGCGTGGCCCTCGGTTCGGTGATCGGCTTCGTGCTGGCCAGGCGCGTGGCGATGACGGCCATGCCCGAGCTGGTCGCGCTCTTCAACGGACTGGGGGGCGCGGCGTCGATGCTGGTCGCCTGGGCCGAGCTGGAGCGCGCCCGCGCGGCGTGGCCTACGGGCGCGAGCGCGGCTGCCTGGCTTCCATCGACGATGGTGTCCCTGCACGGCCCGCTCTTCGTCATCGCGGCGGCGCTCTCGATCCTGATCGGCGCGGTCACCCTCTCGGGCAGCTTCGTGGCCTACGGGAAGCTGGCGGGGAAGATCCGCGGCGCGCGCCTCGGGCCCCTGGGGATCCGGCCCTTGAACGCCGTCTTGCTCGTCGCGGCCCTGGCCGCCGCCGGGGCCGTGGGCTTCGCCTTCGCCGGCGACCCCGAGGGCGTGACCTGGGCGATCTACGCCCTCGTCGGGCTGACCCTGCTGCTGGGCGTAGGCCTGGTGGTCCCGATCGGCGGCGCGGACATGCCGGTCGTGATCTCGCTGTTGAACTCCTACTCGGGGCTCGCGGCCTGCGCGACGGGCTTCGTCTTGCAGAACAACCTGCTGATCGTGGCGGGTTCGCTCGTCGGCGCTTCGGGCTTGATCCTGACCAAGATCATGTGCCGCGCCATGAACCGCTCTCTGGCGAACGTACTCTTCGCGGGCATCGAGGCGGGAAGCGCGGGCGGCGACCAGGAGTACACGGGGGTCAAGTCCACCTCGGCCGCGGAGCTGGCGATGGTGCTGGACGCTGCCCAGTCGGTGATCTTCGTCCCCGGCTACGGTCTGGCGGTGGCTCAGGCTCAGCACAAGGTTCAGGAGTTGGCGGCCATGCTGGAGGGCCGCGGCTGCGAGGTGCGCTACGCGATCCACCCGGTCGCGGGTCGCATGCCCGGGCACATGAACGTGCTGTTGGCGGAGGCCAGCGTGCCCTACGAGCGGCTCTTCGAGCTCGACGAGATCAACGGTGACTTCAAGAACACCGACGTGACGGTCGTGGTGGGGGCCAACGACGTCTGCAACCCCGGAGCCTACGAGGAGGGCTCGGCCATCGCGGGCATGCCCGTGCTCGACGTCTGGGACTCGCGCACGGTCGTGGTCATCAAGCGCTCCCTGAGCCCCGGCTACGCGGGCATCAAGAACGAGCTCTTCGAGCGCGACAACGCCCTGATGCTCTTCGCGGACGCCCGCGCGGCGATCGATGAGACGATCAGCGAGTTCAACGACCTCTAGGATCCCGACGGTAGTTGCTACCGTGGCGCCGTGGACTCCCCCCGCTCAGCAGGCCCCGGGTCGCCGCGCACCGGGCCGCTCGGACACCGGGTCTTTTCCCTGGGGGAGTTGTTTGGGATCCGCATCGGCGTCGATGCGAGCTGGCCGCTGATCTTCGCGCTGTTGTGCCTCGCGTTCGCACAGAGCTTCGGGGCGCGCCATGAGGACTGGTCTGCGGCGTTGCGATGGACCGTGGGCATCGCGGCCAGCGCGATCTTCTTCGGCTCGGTGCTCCTGCACGAGCTCGGGCACAGCCTGACCTCTCGGGCCCTGGGCCTGCCGGTGATCGCGATCACCCTCTTCCTTTTCGGCGGCGTGGCCCAGCTCTCGGGAGAGCCCGCCCGGCCTCGCGATGCGTTCATGATCGCCGTGGCCGGGCCGGCCGTGAGCCTCTTTCTCGGTCTGTGCTTCCTGCTTGCCTGGCTGGTCCTGCCCGCCGATCTGTGGGCCGGGACCGTCGCCTCGCTCTGCCAGCAGCTCGGCGTGCTCAACATCCTGATCGCCGGCTTCAACGCCGTCCCCGGTTTCCCCCTCGACGGCGGCCACGTCCTGCGCGCGATCCTGTGGGGTGCGACCGGCGACTTCCAGCGCGCCACGCGCATCGCCGCCGGGGTGGGGGCCTTCTTCGCCCGCGTGCTGATCGTCACCGGCCTGGCCCTGGTGTTCTTTGCCGGCTGGTATGCGATGGGTGCCTGGCAGGTCTTGATCGGCTGGTTCTTGCTGCGCGCCGCGCGCTCGAGTGCTACCCAGACCGTATTGCGCTCTGCACTCGACCACTTGCGCGTGGAGGACGTGATGAGCACCGAGTTTGTCACGACCGAGGGCTACACGAGCGTCGCGGACGCCCTGGAAGGCCCTCTGGCCGACTCGACCCGCTCTTCGGTCTTCGTGATCGAGGGCGGCGAGCTGATCGGCGTGCTGACTCCCTCCGACATCGAGGCCCTGGCCCCCGGCCGCCGGCCCTTCGTGCCGCTCCGCTCGGCCATGACGCCCCGCTCGCGCATGGTCGGCGTCTCGGGGCGCGAGAAGGTGCTGGACGCCCTGTTGTTGATGGGAGAGCTGGGCGTGGACGAGCTGTGCGTGTTCGCCGAGGGCGTCCCCATGGGGGAGATCCGGCGCGAGCAGGTGCAGGCCGAGGCGGGGAAGCGGGCCGAACGATGAGTTCCCTCCTCGACGCGCTGGCCCCTGGGTATCCTCTGCTCCTCTTCACCGTCGCTTCATGATCGCACGCCACCCTGGTCCCCATCGCAGGCGTCCGCCCGTGGCGCCCTTTCCTCACCCTTGAGTCCAAGGAGATCCCAGACGTGTACTCCAAGACAGCTGATCGCTTCCGTTTTGCGCTCCTCGCCCTCCTGACCCTCGCTTGCCCGCCGGTCCTGGCGAGCGCGTCGAGCGACCCCGGCGGGGAGAGCGAGATCCCCACGCCGACCGCCGATTCCGCGGGAGTGGGCGGGAACTGGAGCACGGCGAGCGGCCTGGCCTGGACCGGGGCCGACGGCGACGTGAGCGTGAAGTTCTTCGGTCGCCTGCAGAACGACTGGGCCCTCAACTCCTCGGGGCCCGGAATGGAAGATGGAACGGAGTTCCGTCGTGCCCGCCTGGGGGTCAAGGGCACCCTCTACGAGAACGTCTTCTTCAAGGTGCAGTACGACTTCGCCGGCGGTGACGCCGACTTCAAGGACACCTACCTCGGCTTCACCGACGTGGTCGGCGACGCGGACGTGAAGGTGGGGCACTTCAAGGAGCCCTTCAGTCTGGAGGAGCTCACCAGCGGCAATTACCTGACCTTCCTCGAGCGCTCGCTCCCGAATGCCTTCTCTCCCGGCCGCAACACGGGCGTGGGCATCTCCGACGCGTCAGGTGACGTGACCTGGTCGCTGGGCATGTTTCGGACTTCCGGCAGTGACGGCAACGACGTGGGTGGTCCCAGCCAGGAGTACAGCACGACGGCGCGGGTGACCTTCAACCCCCTCTACGCCGACGGGGGCGCCGACGTCCTGCACTTCGGCCTGGCCTACAGCGACCGCAGCGCCGACGACGGCCTGATCTCCTTCGATTCGGGGCCCGAGAACCACCAGGCGCCAGACGTCGTGGACACTCTCGAGATCCCCGCTGACGGTTACAGTCTGCTCGGTCTCGAGGGCGCCTGGGTCCACGGTCCCTTCTCGCTCCAGGCCGAGCTCGTCGAGGCCTCGGTCGACGCCGACGACGGCTCCGACCCGGAGTTCGAGGGACACTACCTCTACGGTGGCTGGTTTCTGACCGACGGAGATCACCGCAACTACGATCGCAAGGCGGCCGCCTTCGGCCGCGTGAAGCCTACTGCCAACTACGGCACCGAGGGCAACGGCGCCCTGGAGCTGACTGCGCGCCTCTCCGCCCTCGACCTCGACGGCGCCGGAGTCCCGGGCGGCAAGCTCGACGACTTCACCCTCGGGCTCAACTGGTACTTGAACCCCAACACGCGGGTGATGCTCAACTACGTTTCGGGCGAGGTGGACGAGATTGACCACGAGGCCCTCCTGGCACGCTTCCAGATCGACTTCTGAGCATCGCCGGAGTCTCGTCCCGCCTCCTGCGCTCGACGAGAGGGGAGGAGGTCGGCGCGACGGCCAGGCTCATCGACAGCGACTCGTCCATCAAGTTGCGTCGTCTGGCCTGTCCCGTCGTGCGGTCCTGCATCAGTCGCCGAGGACGGCGTGCCAGTCGGTGATGAACTCCGACCAGGTCGCACCGAGGCGGGCGACGTCCCCGGTCAGAAGGGGGCTCAACAGCGCCTGCATGTCCGCCGGTCGCCCCAGGCAGGTGGCGCGGAAGCGCACGAAGAGGTCGGGTGACTCGGGGAGCGGCAGCTCGGCGAAGCGCGCGGGCTCGTTTCTTAGCGGGTAGAGGCGGCGGGCGTCTTCCACGAGCGCTGCCCGCAAGGACCGCCAGACGAACTCCTCGCCATCACGGTCACCGAGAGCCGGCAACACTCCCGCATCGAGACCGCGCCCGTCCCCGTCCTCCCCCAACATCTCGCTCAGCAGGAGATGGTCGCGGCAGAGGGCCTCGAAAAGCTCGGCGGGGCGCGGGGGCGGCGCGGCGATCTCGATCGGGATCAGGGTCGCGTCCTCGCGACAACGCGCCAGGACGTCGGTCGCCAGGGAGGTTCCGATGAAGAAGGTCAGCAAGTGGCCGCGCCGCTGCATTCCGCGCGCGAGGACCAGCAGGTGGCCCGTGCGGCCCTCGTCGGCGTCCGGCGCCTCGATGGCGCGCCGAGCGAGCTCGATCAGTGGCAGCATCGCCTGCCCGTTGATGGGCGCCCTGTGCTCCGGATCGGCCAGGGCGTCCTTGAATCGCTCGAGAATCTCCGACTGCTCGCTCTCGCTGGCCGCCTCCTTCCAACCCCTCGCGATCCGCTCCAGCGCTCCCTCGTCGGGCGGACCACTCTCCTCGATCCGCGCCCACTCGCGGAGCTCTGTCCAACCCCGCTCCAGCTCTGCCAGCTCGGCGGGTGAGAACCCCACCCGGAACCACCCCGCCCATAGGCCGAGGGCTGCGAGCGAGAACAGTGCGAGGAACGGGAGCCAGCGGCTGGGTCTCATGCCGCCCGATACCGTACTCCGCCGCCCCTCGAATCCAGCAATTGTGACACGCCCCGCGCTTGCGAGCGGTGTGCTCTGCGGTGCCGCGTGCTATGGGGCGCATCGCGGGGAGGGGGCGAGGTCTCTCGAGGAAAACGACCCTCGGACGCGGAGAGCGCGTCTCAGGGCCGGCGGGCCACCGGGTACTCGGAGTCGGGGTTCCGCTCGCAGAACTGGATCAGGTTCGAGAGGGAAGTCTCTCGCACTCGCTCGAGGAAGTCCTCCGAGGTCCTCTTCCAGAACTCGTGCAGGGGACAGGCGCGCTCGTCGGTGCAGTCGGCCTGCCCGAGGAGGCACTCGCGGTCCTCGCTGATGTTGTCCAGCACCTCGAGGATTCGCGTCAAGCGGACCTCTTCCGGCGGGTGAGCGAGGCGAAAGCCGCCATTGCGGCCGCGCTGGCTCTCCAGCAGGCCGGCAGCCGCCAGGGACTGCAGGATCTTGCCCAGGAAGGGGGCCGGGATGTCGAGCTCGTCGGCGAGTTCGCGGGCGAGCTGGTAGGTGTGTCCGTCCGCCTGCTGGGCGAGCCGGGTCAGGGTGCGGATCGCATACTCGCTGGATTTGGAGAAGGCGCGCATTGCGGGGTGTCGGCAGTACCGAGCCGAGAGAGCTATAGCGCTTTTTCCTGGTCGTGTCGATGGGGCACGTTCCAGGACTCGGCGAGCTCCAGGAAGCGCGCCACCAGCCGTCGGCCGAGGTTCCGGCGGTCGGTGGCATCGGCCAGGATCGGCTCGGGATCCTCGCCCCTGTAGGCGTGACGGGCGAGGTTCCGGCGCAGGAGCCTCTCGGACTCCTCGGGAGGCATCTCGGGATGGAACTGCACGGCCCAGATCGGCTTGCCGGTGACGCGAAACCCCTGCATCGGGCAGCGCTCGGAGCGGGCGAGGAGGTCCAGGCCCTCGACGCCCGGTATGACCTCGTCGAAGTGGGATACGAAGCACACGAAGCGCCGCTCGATACCCTCCAGCAAGGGGTCGTCTCCCAGGAGTTCGATCTCGGTCCAGCCGATCTCGGAGAGCGGCGCCGAGCGAACCGCCGCGGGACCGTACAGGGCGCGCGCGATGGCCTGGTGCCCGAAGCAGATTCCGAACACCGGGACATCCCGCTCTGCGGCGTCCCGCAATAGCGCCAGGACGGGTTCTATCCACGGCAGGGGATCGAGGATGGAGGCCGCCGAGCCGGTGAGGAGGATGCCCGCGTATTCCGATGCCTTTGGCGGTACGGGCTCGAAGGCCGCTCGCACGACGATCGAAGGTCGGTCCCCCAGCAGCGGCACCAGGTTCTGCGCGGCCCCGAGCTCGTCGAGGTAGCTGTCGACGATCAGGTAGGGGCGCGGGTCTCCGAGATTCATCGGCCAGCCTCTCCAGAGAGTGGACTCGCGCTCATGGCGGCGAGCAGTGGAGCGGCCTGGTCGCGGGGGCGTGCTGTCTCGCCGGTCATTCAAACCTCTCGCACCAACCGCAGCTGCAGTCATCATCCACCCACTGACCGGAGCGCGCGGTCCGCCGAGCCACGTAGCCGATCCCGCGCAGGGCTTCCAGGGCCGCGTCAGACAGCTGGGTATCCATGGCCAGGTCAGTCTCCTCCGCGCCGGCGAGCCACTCGAGGAGCAGTTCGCGAAGGCGGCCCGCAATGGCCGTTTCGCTGTCGACGAGGTTCACCTCGCAACCGAGGTCCTCGATGATGTTGTAGAGCTCCGTCTGGTGCAGTTCCTTGGTCTGCGCGTACTCCGCGTTTCCCGCTTGGTGGGTCTGCAGGTGGAGGATCAGGTGCCAGCGCTCGATGGTCACCGAGGCCGAGCGGCCCCCGTAGGAGAGGGCGAAGTTCGGCTCTCCTTGGCGCTGTTCGCCGATCAGTGACCGACCCGGGAACTCCTGGCCCTCGAGGCCCGCGAGGTCCAGCAAGGTGCGCCCCAAGTCGTGGTTCTGGACCGGCTCGGAGATCCGCACGGCCGGTGGACAGCCCGGCCAGGTGAGGATCAGCGGGACGTGGAGTGTGTCGGTGTAGAGCTCCGCGTGCTCGAAGAAGATGTTGTGCTGGCCGAGGCACTCGCCGTGGTCGGAAGTGAGGGCGATGATGCCATCGCGGATGCGCGTGACTCGCAGCAGAGGGCCGAGTTCGGTGTCGAGGTAGGAGACTTCTCCACGGTAGCGCTCCTGCTCGTAGTCCATCATCTCCCGCGTATCGGCGATGCCCTCGCGCGGTTGGGCGTCGAAGGGCGCGGGCGCCTCGTAGGGATAGTGAGCGTCGAAGAAGTGTAGCCACATGAACACGGGTTCCCGTTGGGAATCCAGGAGCCAGCGCTCCACCAGCTCGCGCGTCTCGCGCGCCGGGCGCTCATTAGTACGCGGGACGGCCATGCGGTCGAAACCCTGCCCGAGCCCGCTCAAGGCGTCGCTGAGGTGGCGCGTGCTGACGGCGGCGTAGGTGCGGTAGCCGTTGGCCCGGAAGGCCTCTGCCAGGGTCGAGGCGCTGCGCGCGAGGGAGGTGACGTTGTCGACGATGCGCGTGTCCCGCGGATGGCGCCCGGTGAGGATCGCGACGTGCGAGGGGATGGTGATGTTGCTGGTCGAGTAGCAGCGCTCGAACAGGAGCCCGCGCCGGGCCAGGCCGTTGATGTTGGGCGTCTGGACCAGCGGATCGAGGCCGGAGCTCCCGACGTGGTCCGCGCGGTGCGTGTCCGATGTGATCAACACGACCGTGGGCGGAGCCGGTTTGGACGTCACGAGCCTCGGAGTCTCGATGGCCGCGAAGGCCTCGTGTGGCCCCATGATCTTCAGCTCGAAGGACAGATCGATCCACTCTCCGGCCCAGCGCTCGAGGGGCAACTGCTCGTCGTGCCAGCGGGCGTGCTCTCGGATGTCGGATTCCAGGCGTATGCGCGTCTCGCTGCTGTTGCCGCCGGAGTGCACGGTGGCGACCAGGGTTGGTGATTGGTCCGGGAAGCGCAGGTTCGGAGGCAGGGCGCACGAGAAGGCCAGGGTCGCGTCCTCGGGGCACAGGAAGCGCTCTCCCACCGCGATCTCGCGCGAGACGATGCTGGCCACGCGCTCCTCGCCGTCGACATCGAAGGGTCCGGGAGCGCTGCCCGGCAGGGGCAGCCAGCTCTGGAGATCCTTCCAGATGAGCTCCACCGACTCGACGCAGACCGGGCCCGCGTGCGCACCGATCGAGAAGCGAATCGAGTCGGTCGGGCGCTTGTGGTAGCGCGTCAAGGCGAACTCGCCGACGATCCGCTGACGGAAGTTGGAAGACCAGACGTCGAGCTGGCTGCTGCCCTGGAAGGGGGCCCCGTCGCGGACGAGCAGCACGCGCATGCGGGTGTTGCTCTGGATCCAGACGTTGACGGCGACGCGGTTGAAGGTCGTCGAGTCGATGGGTCCTGGGATCTCGAAGGACTTCTCCATCGCGCCGTAGAGGTAGAGGCCCTCCGTTCCCTCGGGACGTACACCGTCCTGGTCGGGCGGCAGGGGGGCGATCTCGCTGCGAGCCGAGACGTTGGTCCAGATCGGCTCGTCACGCGAGGGCACGAAGCGCGCGATGATGCGGTCGGGTTGGGGCGCGGCTGGCGTCGTCAGCGCCCTCAAGAGCAAGGGACCGACCCCTGATGCCGCGCGATCCTCGGGTCTGGGCTCACGGTCGGCGCCGCTGGGGCCGGGCTCGCTGGGCTGATCGCCGCCGCAACCGCTCACCAGCCCCATCAGGGCGAGCGCGCAGGTGGTGATCGGCGCGCTGAAGCGGAGGTGCAGCGCTCGGGACGGGCGGGCGTCCATGGCGCCCGGCACTCTACCACGGGCCAGGGCCGGCAAGCCCGCTCCGATCGCGCTCGAGGGCCAGGGCCGAGGCCCTTGGGGAACGCCTCGTTCTTGCGCAGTGCTCGCCCCCCGACTCAGCCTCTTGCGCGAGGCCGCGTAGCGGCCCGCGATTCAGGCGTCGATCATCGGGATGGACGCGAGGTCTGCCCCGGGCTGGGTCTGGCCGGTGCTGCGCACGTAGACATCGAACAGCTTTTGCTCGAGCGGGAAGCGGTACTCCCCGCGCCGTAGGCGCCAGCCGGCGACCCGTGCCAGGAGCTTGCGCATCCAGAGCGGGCCCTCTCGCACGTGCTCGTCGTAGATCGCCGCCGTGTTGTTGTAGCGCTGCCAGGTGTTTCGCACGCCTTCAGGGATGGGCGTGTTGTGCGAGTTGTACTTGTACTCGAAGCACGCACCCCAGCTGTGGAAGTCACTCGGCGGCTCGTAGCCGAGGTCGATCGCGGCCTTGAAGTCCTCGGTGCCGGGGATCGGCCGGAAGGGATAGACCTCCGAGCCCGCCAGGGGGAAGGCGTGCTTGACCGCGGCCGCCTGGCGCAGGGTCTCCTCCATCGAGGAGCGGGTCTCGCCGGGGTAGCCGATGATCCAGAAGGTCCCGGGCACGATGTTGCGCTTGGCGAGCTCGCTGATCGCCTTGGGGATGTTCTCGATCCCGATGTTTTTCTTGATGCGCTCCTGCATCTCCTTCGTGCCGGCCTCGGCGCCGAGCCACAGCAGGTGGCACTGCGAGGTTTCGAGCAGGTCGAGGCTCTCCTTCCGGTAGCGCATGATCGTCTCGATCTCGATCGTGCCGTTCCAGTGGATCGGCACCTCGAGATCGATGAGTCCTCGGCAGAAAGCTGCCGTGCGCTTCTCGGCCACTCCGAAGTTCGCGTCCTGGAAGCGCAGCACATCGAACTTGAAGCGCTGCTGCAGCTCGGCGATCTCTTCGGCCAGTCGCCCGCCCTCGATCGCCTTCCAGCGCCGTCCCGTGATGAGCGGGCTGCAGCAGAAGGTGCACGGTTCGGGGCAGCCGAAGCTCGAGAAGTGACTGAACGCTCGCGGCGGATTGCTCGGCGTCCAGTCTCCGGGCAGGGGGAAGCGGTGGCGGACCTTGAGGTGGGTGGGCTTGATCTGCAGCTCCGCGTAGCGCTCGAAGTCCAGCAGGTGCCAGGGGACGGAGCCGAACTTGTCGAACCCGACCACCGGCTGATTGGCCGTGTAGACAATCTGGCCGTCGCGCTCGATCGCCAGACCGGGGACCTGTTCGAGGTCCGCGCCGCTCTCGAGTGCCTCGACGATCTGCTGGAAGGTGATCTCTCCCTGGCCGATGCAGACCGCGTCGGCGATACCCTCACGCAGGTACATCTCGGGGATCACGCTGGGGAACCAGCCGCCCCAGATGATCGGCAGGTCGGGGAAGCGCTCGCGCACGGCGCGCGCGGTCACGTAGCCGTCGTAGACCTGGTAGCCGAGGATGCACGAGCTGGCGAACAGCAACGCACCCTCGCAGGCCTCGAGCACCTTCTCCATATAGTCGGCGTCCACCATCGCGTCGATTAGCACGATCTCGTGCCCTGCGGCGGCGGGTCCGATGGCGATCTGGAGCAGCTCCAGGGGCAGTAGGTCCGCGCTGAACATCTCGCCGCGCTCCGGATCGGCCCGGTGCGGGAGGAACAGGACCAGCTTGCTCTTCTTGGTCTGGATCACGGTCGGTGGGGGACGCGGGGAGTTCAGGCGGGAGCGTGGGGGGTGACGCCGGAGGTCTGGTCGACTTGGATCACGTCTTCCTGCGTCTTCTGGCCGGTCATGCGCACGAAGACGTGGAAGAGCTTCTGCTCGATCGGCGCGTGGAAGTTGTTGTGCTTCAAGCGCCAACCCGAGATGTGCCGCATCGCGTTGCGCACGAACCCGACCCCTTCCTTCGCCAGGCCGTCATAGAAGGTCGAGGTGACCCCGTAGCGCTTCCAGCGCCGGATGACGTCGGCCGGGAGGCTGGTGTCATTGATCTCGTACTTGTATTCGAGGCAGCCTCCCCAATCCTCGAGGCTGTGCGGAGGCTCGTAGCCCGCCGCGACGGCAGTGTCGAAGTCCTCGCTCCCGGGGATCGCGCGGAAGGGGAAGATGTCGCTGGGCGAGTTGGGGAAGAGGTGCTTGATCTTGGCCGCGAGGGTGATCGTGGCGTTCATGGACTCCTCGCTCTCGCCCGGGTAGCCGATGATCCAGGAGACGCCTGACTGGATGCCGCGCTCGTTCAGGCGCTGGAGCGACTTGACGAGGTCGCGCTCGAGCTGGATCGCCTTCTTGATCCTGGTCTGCTGCTCCTGGCTGCCCGCCTCGGCTCCGAGGGCTGCCATGTGGAAGCGTGACTCGGCCAACAGGTCCACCGATGCGGGTTTGTAGCGGGCGATGGTCTCGATCTCGTAGGTCCCGTTCCACCAGAACGGGCTGCCCGCCTCGATCAGCGCCGAGCAGAACTCGTTGGAGCGCTTCTCGGCCACTCCGAAGTTCGCGTCCTGGAAGCGCAGCACATTGAAGTCGAAGCGCTCGTGGCACTCGAGTACGCGTTCCGCCAGGAGGTCGCCGGGGATGGCCTTCCAGCGTCTGTTCGTCACTCCCGGGCTGCAGCAGAACGTGCAAGGTTCGGGGCACCCGAAGCTCGAGTAGTAGCTGAAGCCGCGCACTTGCGTCCCCGGCTCCATGCCCCACGGATCGGCGTACTTGTGGCGGACCTTCCAGTCTCCGGGGTCGTTCTGCAAGGCGACGTAGGCCTCGAAGTCGATCAGGTGCCAGGGGCAGTCGGGGATCTTGTCGAAGCCGACGACCGGGCGGTGCGGCGTGTAGACGGGGTGACCGTCGCGCTGGACGACCAGGCCCGGGACATCGGCCAGGTCCTCGCCGCTGTCGAGTGCCGCCACCACGTCCCGGAAAGTCAGCTCGCCTTGGCCGAGGGCGACCGCGTCGGCGATGCCCTCCTCGAGGTAGCGCTCGGGAAGGACGCTGGGGAACCAGCCGCCCCAGAGGATCGGGAGGTCGGGGAAGCGCTCGCGCACTGCGCGCGCCACCTGGGCTCCGTGGGTGACCTGATAGCCGAGGATGCAGGAGCTCGCGAAGCACAGGGCGCCATCGCACAGCTCCATCAAACGCTCCATGTAGTCGGGATGGACCATCGCGTCCACGATCACGCACTCGTAGCCGTCCCGGTCGGGGAAGGCGGCGATCTGCAGCAGCTCGAGGGGTAGCAGGTCCGCACTCACCCGCACGCCCTGGGCCGGATCGGCCCGGTGGGGGAGGAACAGGACGATGCGCTTGGTCCGCTGGATCATTGAGGGGGGACGGGAGGCTCGAGCGTCGCGTGGAGTGCCCCCGTGTCCGCCGGAGCGGCCGCAGGGGAGAGGAAACCTGACGCGAACGTTATATCACCACCGGGGCCGATGCTGTGGGGAAGGGTGCCCCTCCCTTATCGTCCCCGTGGGGCCGGAGGATGATTCCTTTCGGGCCCCCTGTGGAGTAGGCCCGAAAGCGGTATCGCCCCAGGGAAAACCCCGTCAAGCCTGCAGTATACCCATACCCGATCGGCGTTGGCGGAGCGGGCCCGGTCAGTAGGTCGCCTTGGCCCAGACCCGCCAGGCCGCATCGAACCCGGCGTAGGACAGGCCGAAGAGCTCCTTGAACAGGCGCCGGTGGTGCCTGGGGAGGTCGCTGCCGTCGGGGAGCCCCTCTCCGTCGCGGAAGCCCTTGAGGGCCCCGAGCAGGCTTGCGAAGCCCTCAGGCTCGGTCTGTACCAGGAAATCGACCATCGACCAGGTGGCGTAGTGGTCCGCCAGCTCCATCTGGCCGAAGTTGTCGAGGCTCATCAGCTCCGCCATGCGTGGCGCGTCGTCGGCCGCGATGATCTTCTTGACCTCCAGCCCCCAGCGAGCCTTGCGCGACATCTCGGGCACGGCGCCCTCGCTGCCGTCGAAGGTGTTGTGGCGCGGGTTGATCTCTCGCTCGACCAGATGGGCCAGCCCCTCGTGGAGCCAGATGGGCGTGTCGTAGCTGTAGTGCTTGTAGCCGTCGAGTAGGTTGTGGACGAGGTTGAAGGCCACGTGCCCGTGCAGGGCGATGTCCTCGGTCAACCGTCCCTGGCGCGTGTGGGTGACCAGCACCAGGGCGTCGCGGTCGATCACGTTCCAGCGCTGGGTGCGCTTGATCTTCAGGCCGAAGTGGCGCTGGAGGAACATGACGCTCGCTCCCTCGCTGGGGAGGATCAGGACCTCGTACTTTCCCTTCTGTCCGAGGTGTTCCCCGATGCCCCAGTACTCGCCGTCGGGGGTCCAGTGCGCCTCGCCGACGGGGAACACTGAGGCGTCCACGCGGATCAGTTCCAGGAAGCGATCCCACACGCGCTCCGCGCGCTGGGCGTACATGTGGGCGCGCAGCCACGGATCGAGGGTGGACGCCTTGGGTTCGATTCCGGGGAGCTTCTCCTGCAGGGCGCTGAGCTCGGCGACGATGGCCTTCTTCTCCTTCTGAGGGACCCGGTAGGGACCGAGGGCGCAGCCGATCTTGAAGTGGGCGCTCTCGATCCACTTGATGTCCGAGACGCCCATGAAGTCGTCGATCTCAGCTGTGTCGGTCGTCCCGAACGCGAAGCCTCCCAGGGAGACCAGGCCTGCGCGTTCGAGGGCTTCGGCCTCGCCGTGGGTGTAGGGGTCCGCGCGCGGGTCGTTGCGCGGGAGGCTGCCGGAGCGTTGGGGAAGCGCGGCGGCGGGCAGACACAGACCGAGGGCGAGGGCGAGGGCGGGCGCGCGTCGCGCGCAGGCGGTTCGCAGCGTGACGCCGTTCATTCCCGCGCGCCTTCCATCGGGTACTTCCAGCGTTCGGGCACGATCGCGCGGAAAGCCGGGTCGACGATCTCGAGGCTCAGTGTGAATACCGCCAGGGGTAGGTCTTCGCGCTCGTCCATCCAGGGGAACTCGACCACTTCGAGGCGGAACTCCTCGCGTACGGCGGGCGGCCCTCCCTCGCGCTCGAGGACGCGGGCCGCGAAGAACAGGCCGGCTCCCTCGCTGACCGGGGACCAGGTGCCCGATTCGAGATCGCGCACGCCGAGCCACAGATCGAGTCCCAGCTCGTTCCAGTCGCCTCGGTGCTCGCGGGGGATCGCGGCCCCCTCGCCGCCCGTGCGCCAGGCGTCCGCCGCTTCTCGCGCGGTGTCCCGCTCGCTCGCGCGGCCCACCCGTCCCGCGGCGCGCGGGAACAGGACGTGGGTCAGGGCCTGGCGGCGCAGCATGGGCGTCGTGTAGGAGGGCTTGAGAGTGGCCAGTGCATCGGCCACCTGGTCGATCTCGGCCAGTCCAAGCACCTCGCCTCCGACGACGACCGCCGTGCCCGTGGGCCAGGTGCGCGCCCGGGGACCCGAGTCACCGCCACAGGCGCTCGTGATCGCGAGGGCCAGGATTCCCAGCGTACGGGTCATGCTTCGCCCTGGCGCCAGAGGTCGCGCCCGTTTCGCGGCGTGGTCACCGCGCGCCTCACGGCTGGTCGGTGGACGTGGGCTGGTCGAAAGCCTGGACGAAGCGCAGCGCCCGCTCCACGAGGAAGCGGTAGGTCTCGGTCACGTTCGCCTCCACCTTCAAGTCGGGAAGCAGTTCTCGCAGGTCACCCTCGGACGGCAGCGCGCGAAAGGTGCCCTGGTTCTCGACGTACAGCGAGCGCGAGTCCTGGTGGAAGGACTCGATGCGCAGGGCGTTCGCGGTCGTGCTCTCCGCGTCGGGGGGGAACACGAGCCGCAGGCCGAGGATGTGCGGGTCGCGACCGAAGCACTCGACTTGCTCGGCGACGCCCAGGATTCCGCTCTTCATGAACTCGATCGAATCGGGGTAGTTGCGCGGGTTGACCAGGGTGCGGATGGTGACCTGTTGAGCCAGGATCTTGCTCACCCCGCAACTCTCGGTGGCCATGGTTGCGATGGTCCGCACGCGCTCGGCGAAGGCGTCGCAGGTCAGGCCGCCGTACTCCTCGCGGAACTGGATTCGATCGGGCAGGAACACGACCTGGGAGACGACCCCCGGCCGCGCGGCGGGGTTCGTCAGGAGCGGGCCCATCGGGGTCACGGCGAAGCTCGAGTAGGGCGGGTCTCCCTGGCCGAACAGCTCGTTGTGGAGCTGCTGTACCGCCTGGTTGTCGGGCGCCTTTTGAGGGTGGAGGAGATCGCACAGGTAGGCGATTGTTCGGGGGGTGTAGCTGTGGGTGGCCATGATTCGACTGCGTCAGCAGGGCTGGGGTCAGGATAACGCCTGCGCTGGCGGGGTGTGCGGGCGAGTTCTCGGTGCGCGGCGACCCCGAGATGGGACGGCTGCCGCGGCTCTCCTAATGGCCCTCCCCCCTCGTAGCCGAAAAAACTCCGTCAGCCCTCACCGCCTCGGACCCGCAGCCGTAGGCTCCCTGCCCCAGAATACGCTCCGGAGGTCGTCTCGCCTCGCCGAGACAGCACCCGGAAGGCCGCTTCGAACCGCAGAAACCAAAGTCATGCAGCTCTTCCTCGCTCACTCCGTCCTGTGCGCCCTCGCTCCCCTTGCCGCCGGTGAGCCCACCGCGCTCTCCGTCGAGGACGTCGACGTCGGCGGACCGATCCGCGTCCGCTATGGCCCGCCCGTTCCCGAGGGTGAGCAACCCGTCGTGCTCGAGGAGGTCGTGATTCCCGAAGACGAGGTCAAGCGCTTCCTGATCTACGGCACCTATCGCCCCGCTCTTGAGTGGCGTCGCATCCATGCGTTGATCGAGGACGAGATCCGCCTGCGCGAGGATGAGGGCAAGGACGTATCCCACCTATCGGTCTCCGATGAGGTGTTTCAGGCTCACTACGACAAGAAGATCGGGGAGTTCGTCGAGAAGTACCCGATGCTCGACGTCGAGACGGAGATCTCGCGCGCGTATCGGTCCCTCTCCTGGTACCGACGCGAGCTGCGCCAGGAGATGCTCTTCGACGCCGTCTTCGTGCCCGACGACCAGGCGCAGTGGCCGGACCTGACCTTCGAGGCCCTGCGCCAGGAAGCGGGCGAGATCCTGATCGACGACTTCCGAAAGAGCTTCGAGCGTCGCAACAGCTTCCTCGAGGAGCAGCGCGCCGAGTGGCTGGCGAAGGGCGATACCGATGAGGATCCCGGCCCGGAGCCCGTGCTCCAGCCCAAAGACTCGATGTACCGCTCGATCCTGCGCCAGATCGTGCGCGACAATCTCTACAAGGTGGTCGACACGCAGACCGCCCTCACCGGCCTGTCGAAGGACAGGATCGCCACCATGGATTTCGACTGGGACGGTGAGCCCGAGTTGACCCTCAGCACCGAGGAAGCCTGGAGTGATGTGACGGGGATCGTCACCCAGCAGGATGTGGACGAAGCCCGCCTCTTCCTGGCCCTTATCGAGGCGGCGCGCCAGCGCCTGGCGTACGAAGGCAAGCTGCTCTCCAACGAGGAGATCGCCACCGAACTGGAGGAGATCACCTCGAAGTTCCAGAGCGGAATGTTCGACCTGGGCCAGATCGCCATCGGCGGCCACCAGTTTCCCTCGGTCGAGGCCTACGGCGACTACTTCGGCTTGCACGAGTCCTACAAGCGCTCCATTGATGAGGAGACCGCAGTCCCGCTCGGCTCTCAGGTTCCCGATGTCCTGCGCGCCCACCTGCACCGGGCCAACCACATCATGGGGCTCGCGAAGGTCGACGCCGAGGTGTTGCTCGTTGCGGCCTTCGACTTCGAGAACTTCGAGTGGATCGAAGGTGGCTGGGACAAGGCCCGCGACAAGGCCGAGCGCCTGATGGCGGAGATGCAACGAAACGAGCGGTCCTTCGAGGAGAGCCAGGGTAAAGATGTGCCCGATGACGGTGCCGCTTCCCTCGATCCGGTCACCTTCTGGCAGCTGTTGATCGATGACCACTGCGATTTCTGGGATCCGCCGCCGCCCCAGCATGGTCGTCAGTCCACGGTCGGCTACAAGCAGAAGGGCCGCTTCGGCGACCGCACGCGCAACGACCTGCGCTCGCTGATGTCCGAGAGCGCCTACCACCACTTCCTGCGCGGCGAGCTGCTCACTGACCGCATCTTCTTCGACCAGTCCGTGGGCGTCGTCGACGGACCGCACAAGGGTTCCTTCGGCTACTACGTGACGAAGGTCCTGCGACGCGGCGCCCCCTCGCGGCCGCTGAACACGAACGATCGGCGCCACATCGACCTCCTGCGGGACGACTACGCGCGGGTGAGCTTCATCACCTACGCCCACGACGCCCTGGACGACTCCGAGGTCGGCGGGCGCTAGCCCACACCCCTTGCCCGCGACCGCGCGCGCGCCGACCTCGCTCACCATGGCGGGTTCGGCGTGTCGCGCTTACAGGCGCCCTGGCGCCCTCTTACCACGGGGGCCGCTGGACATTCCTGCTCCGCGAGCGCCCACTACGAGATAGATGAAGGCCAAGGTCCGTACTGCCTGGAAGCTGCTCCAGCCCCACGCGAGGCCCCACCTGTGGCTCTTCGCGTTGGTGTTCGTCCTGGGCACCCTGACTGCCTTGGGCGAGCGCGCCGTCTTCCTTCTGATCAAGCCCACCTGGGACGCGCTCTTTCGGGGCGAGGGCTCGGCCACGGCGCCCGCCGCTCCCAGGGCCGAACTCTCCGAGGGGATCGAGAACTTTCTGGGGAGCCTGGAGGAGTTCCGTGCCGGCCTGGTCGAGCGCATGCTCGGCTCCGTCTCCGCAGGCTCGGAGATGGAGGTCCTCTGGCGCGTGGCCCTGGCGGTCAGCGTCATCGCCGTCTTGACCGGAATCTGTCAGTACGGATTCACCTGGCTCTCGCGCAGGATCGCCCTCTGCATGGTCGTCGACCTGCGCGTCCGGCTGGCCCGGCACCTGATGGGCCTGTCGATGCGCTATCACGACAACCGGCGCCTGGGCGACGTCCTCAGCCGCATCAGCGCCGATGTCAACGCGACCCTGCAGGTCCTCAACGACGCCTTCCGTGACCTGATCCGTGAGCCGATGCTGGCCATCGTCTCCCTCAGCCTGGCGTTCCTCGTCGCGCCCACCGCCACGGCCGTGATGATCGTGACCCTGCCGATCGTCGTGATTCCCGTGGCGGCCCTCGCCGGCAAGGTGCGCAAGGGCTCGACCCGCAGCTTGACCAAGCTCGGCGCCTCGGTGCAGGTGCTCTCGCAGATGTTCCAGGGGATCCGCACCGTCAAGGCATTCCGCGCCGAGGAGCGCGAGTTGGCGAGCTACCGTGCGATCAACGAGGACTACCAGCGCAGCACGATGAAGATGGTGCGCGCGATCGCGATGACCAATGCCTGGACCGTCGTGTTCACCCACGCGGGCCTGGCGGCGGTGCTGGTCGGCTTGGGGTACCTGACGATCGCCGGGCGCGGCTTCTCTGACGGCGGGAGCATGGCGACCTTCCTGCTCCTGATCGCCAACTCCTACACCAACATCAAGAAGACGACGCGCGTCTGGACGCGGGTGCAGGAGTCGGTCGGCGCCGCCGAGCGCCTCGAAGTGCTGCTCGAGGAGAACGCGGACCTGGTGGAGCGGCCGGGCGCCCAGGCGATCGCCGGCCTGGGGCGCGGCCTCTGCCTGGAGGGCTTGTCCTTCGCCTACCCGGGTTCGGAGGAGTGCGCCCTGCGCGACGTGACCCTCGAGATCCGCGCCGGGGAGACCCTCGCCCTGGTGGGGGCCTCGGGTTCGGGCAAGAGCACCCTGATGGACCTGGTGGCGCGCTTCATCGACCCCGTCGAAGGCCGCGTCATCGCCGACGGCCACGACCTGCGTGACTTGAGCCTCGACTCGTGGACCGCCCAATACGCGATGGTCAGCCAGTCGCCTTTCCTGTTCCACGCCTCGATCGAGGAGAATGTCCGTTACGGCAAGCCGGACGCGACGGCGGCGGAGGTCGAGGAGGCGACGCGCGCGGCCGGCATCCACGAGTTCATCATGGGCCTGCCCGAGAAGTACGAGACGCAGGTGGCGGACATGGGCGCACGCCTCTCGGGCGGTCAGCGCCAGCGCATCACCATCGCCCGCGCGATCCTGAAGTGCGCGCCGCTCCTGCTGCTAGACGAGGCCACCAGCGCCCTCGACACGGAGACGGAGGTCGCGGTACAGGCCGCCCTCGAGCGCCTGATGCAGGGGCGGACGGTGATCGTGGTCGCCCACCGCCTGAGCACCATCCGCGAGGCCGATCGCATCGCCGTGCTCGATGAGGGCCGGTTGGTCGAGGTCGGCACCCACGCCGAGCTGCTCGGCGCGCAGGGTGCCTACGCGCGCCTGCACGCGGCCCAGTTCGCCCCGGGCGACGCGCCCGTCAGTGCCGCGAGCCGCTAGGCGGGCTGGTCACTCGAGAGCAGGCAGACCGCCTGGGCCGCGACGCCTGCGCCGTCCGCCAGGGCGCCCAGGCCTTCCAGGCTCTTGCCCTTGACGTTGACCGCGTCCGAAGCGATGCCGAGCAGAGCTGCGATGCGTTCGCGCATCGCCTCGCGCGCGGGCGCGATGCGGGGCCCCTCGGTCGCGATCACCACATCGACGTTCTCCACCCGCCAACCCGCTGATCGCACGCGCTCCACGACCTCTTCCAGCAGGGCGGCGCTGTCGGCGTCCTTCCAGGCTGCGTCGTCATCGGGGAAGAGCGTGCCGATGTCCGGCAGGCCCGCCGCTCCGGTCAGGGCGTCGATCACGGCGTGCAGGACGGCGTCGCCGTCGGAATGGCCGGCGGGACCCGTCGCGTGGGGGAGTTCGATTCCGCCCAGGATGCAGGGCCGGCCTGGCTCCAGGCGGTGCACATCGAAGCCGATGCCCACGCGCATCATGATCCGCGCACCTCACGCCCGCCGCGCGTGCGCAGGATCGCCGCCGCCAGGTCCAGGTCATCGGGCGCTGTCAGCTTGACGTTGGTCGTCTCGCCCGGCACCAGGGTCACCGGCCGGTCGTAGTGCTCGAAGAGGGCGGCGTCATCGGTGACCCGCAAGCCCTCGGCAGCGGCGCGTTCGAGCAGCTCGCGCAGGGCCGAGGCGGCGAAGACTTGCGGGGTCTGGGCGCACCACAGCACTGAGCGGTCCAGGGTGCTGTCGACCCGCTCGCCGTCCGCGGAGACCTTGATCGTGTCCGCCGCCGGCAGGGCGGCCAGAGCCGCTCCGTCGCGCGCAGCGGCGCGCAGGGTGCGCTCGATCAGGCGCTGCGTCACGAGCGGGCGGGCGGCGTCGTGGACGGCGATCAGCTCCACGTCGCCGCTCGCCGCGGCCACGCCGTTCTGGACCGATGCGGTTCGGCTCGCTCCCCCGGCGACCACGGCCGTGACGAGCGACAGGTCGGTGCTCGTCTCGGACAAGTCCCGCAGGCGCGTGACGTCTTCGGGGTGGGCGACGAGGATGATCTCCCGCACCCATTCGCAGGCGGCGAAGGCGGCGCAGGCGTGCTCGATCACCAGGCGCTCGGCGAGCATGAGGAACGGTTTGCGATCGCCGGCGGCCAGGGCCATGCGCGACGACTCCCCTGCGGCGACCAGGATCGCCGAGGTCGGGGGGTGCTGTTTTTCGTCGGGACTCATGGGGTCGAGATCACGATGCTGGCGAATGGGGGCGACTCCGCGCCTTCCCTTCCCTCACCACAGACTCTAGGGTTCGACCTGTGCGGGAGGAATCCCCTGTGAGTGCGTCCGGCCCGCGTGAGGGCGAGGGAACAGTCCCCGAGGACTTCCCCTGGCCGATCGTGCTGGGCGTGGACCCGGGCACGCGGGTCGTGGGGTACGGAGCGCTCGTGGACGCCCCCGACGGCACGCGCCTGCTGGCCGCGGGCGAGATCCGGACCGGGAGCGGCACGGTTCCCGAGCGCCTGGCCGTCCTCTTGCGTGACATGGAGGGCCTCCTCGAGCGCTTGCGCCCGACCGTCGTGGTGGTGGAGCAGGCCTTCGCCGCACGCAACATCCAGTCCGCCCTGCGCATCGGCGAGGGCCGCGGGGTGATCCTGGCGTGCGCCGTCCGCTCCGGTGCGGAGGTCGTACAATACGCCGCCTCTTCCGCACGCAAGAGCCTGCTGGGGCATGGCGGGGCGGACAAGACGCAGGTCGCCCGGATGGTGGCGGTGTCCCTGGGACTGGACGAACCTCCCGGCTCCCTCGACACCACCGACGCCCTCGCTCTGGCCCTGGCCTACCTGCACCGCAGCCGCTTTCCAGGGCCCACACCCTGACGCGCACACCTTGATGACCACACCATGACGAACGACGATCCGCGCGCGAGCGAACCCGGCGCCGATCCTCTGGGAGAGGGGGGCGATCCGACCGAGCGGGCCCTGGGCGCGCACCTGCCGGGCCTGCGACTGGTCGATCGGGACCTCTGCATCGACGGCCGCACGGTCGCCGACTTCGTGGGCCTGATCGAGGGCCGGCCCGTGCTGTTCCTGGCGATGGAGGGCGACAGTGAGCAAGCCCTCCTGCGCACGGGTGATGCGGTGGACTTCGCCCTGCGCCACGCAGACGTTTTGTGGGCCCACTTGCGAGGCGTCTCGCCGGGGGGCGAACGGCTCAGCGGGGTCTGTCACGAGACGGCTCGCACGGTGCTGCTCTCCGACACCCCCTTCTCGGCGTCGCTCCTCGAGCGCCTGTGTGGCCTGGACGCCCCGGACCTCCTGGTGCTCCAGCGGCGCAGCCTGGTGAGCGAGGCGGGTCGCAGCGAGTTCTTCGTCGCCTACGATCTACACCGGCGCGGGGTGCCTGCGCCGTCGCCCGCGACAGTTCCCGCGCCAGGCCTCGGTGACGCCCAGCGCTTCCTCGCCACCCTTCCCGCGGCTCTGGCAGAGACGGGAGGGGATCTCGTGGAGCGCATCGGGCGCGTCGAGGAGGGGCTCGAGTGCCGCGCCGAAGACGGCGCCGACGGTGGGCCGGGCGGGCTGGCGTGGTTCGTCGAGGGCGAACCCCTGTGCAGCCTGACCGCCGTCGATGGGCACCTTGAGGCGCGCCTGGCGGGCACGGACGTGCCCCACTCCATCCGCACCCGCGCCGGCGTGGATGTCTTCCTAGACTGGTTGCTGGCCTTCCACCTTGAGCGCGTGGACACGTCGGCAGATCTGGGGGAGCTCGAGGACGTCGAACTGGTGCCGCGCGCTCCCGCTCCGATCCTGACCCCCGAGGAGATCGAGGCCTTCCGCGATTGAGCCGGCGACCGTGGGGGCTCGCCCTGTTGTGGGCGAGGTCCTGCGAGGGCGCCTCAGGGCGCCTTGCGGGCCCAGTACCCTGTTCCTGGGGGCCTGAATCCCGCCGATCGCCGCTTGGATCGACCTCTGGGTTGTTGCAGCCTGCACGCTCGTCCCCCCGAGGACGTCACTGCAGTGGTGGATCCGCAGAGCGGAAGAACCGGGGCCGGCTCGGCTGAGCGCCGTGGCGAGCCTGGCGATACGGGCGAGCACTCGCCCGAGGGAAGGCTGTCGCTCCGCGAGCGTGCCCGCGAGGCGCTGCAGCGCTTGCACCACGCCCCGCAGGGGGTGGCCGAAGGCGGAGAGTTCGATCGCTTCAGCCGCGTCCGCGCCGGATCGATCTGCGTCGCCGGGGGAAAGGGCGGCACGGGCAAGTCGGTCGTCTGCGCGGCCCTCGGGTCCCTGCTGTCTCACCGCGGCCGCACCCTGTTGCTCGACGCCGACTTCGGCATGGGCAACGCCCACATCCTGCAGGACATCGGACCTGAGCACTCCTTCGCCGAGTTTCTGCGCGGGGAGATCGGCCTCGAGGGCTTGCTGGTCGGGGGCGGCGAGGGACTGGACCTGATCCCCGTCGGGCACGGAGCCCTCGAACGCACGGAGCTCTCGACCTTCGAGATGCATCGCATCGCCACGGATCTGGAGCGCCTGGAAACCGCCTACGAGTACCTGCTCGTGGACCTCCCGGCGGGAGCTTCGGAACAGACCCTGGCCATCGCGGCGGCCTGCGACATCGTGTTGCTGGTCACGAACCACGAGAGCCCGGCCCTGATGGACACCTACTCCTTCTACAAGATGCTGTCTCACCGCCGGCCCGGTGTCCGACCGCTGGTGATCGTCAACCGCGTTGAGTCACCAGAGCTCGCGCGCGACACCCAGCGCCGCCTGGCGTCCGTCTCGGAGCGTTTCCTGGGTCGCTCTCCGCGCATGCTGGGCTGGATCCCCGAGGATCCCCGGGTCCGCTGCGGCCTCACGAAGACCACGCCGATCGTCGAGCGCGAACCGGCCTCGCCCGCCGCCGTGGCCTTGACCGAGATCGCCGCGCGGGTCGACGAGGAGCTCGCTCGCTGCGCCCGCCCCGGCCTCGGGCGCTCCCTGCTGCGGCGCGTGGGCTACTCGCCCAGGAGTGGCTGAGACAGGGCGCCCCGAGCTTCGAGAGCGCGCTCGGTCTTGGGTCCGATGCCGGGCACCTCGGAGAGGCGCAGCCCGCGTCCGGCGCGCTCCCAGCGCAGGCGGGCGATGTCCATGGCTCGCTGCTCGCCGATCCCCGGCAGGCGCCGCAGGGCGCGCGGGTCGGCGTCCTCGAGGTCGATCGGCTCGGGGGCCACGAGGGCGGCGCTCGCCGGGAACTTCGCATCCGGGGCGGCTTCCACACGCCCTGCGCGTCGCGCGAGCGAGAGGGCCGTGTCAGCCCACAGGAGCCCGCACAGGAACGGGAGCCAGAGGGTCGTGTGGCTCGTCGGACCGAGGGCTTGTGCTCCGCTCACCCACCCGGGACAGTTCGGTGGCGCGCGGGTTACCGCTCGCGTGGCGGCGATGCCCCCGGCCTGGAGCCCAAGGCACCGCCAAATGCCGCCCGGCCTGCGCCCCATGGCAGTGGCCCGGCGCGGATGGGATCGCGCCGGCTCCCGAAGGGCCCCTTCAACGAACTCCCGGGGCCACGAGGGAGTGGTCGGCGGGTGAGCGCCGTCGTACTCTCGGGAGCATTCAGCGAACCAATGGATGCACCCTCGATGAGTTCGGATGAGGCCCCCGACCGGCCGCCGGCCGGGCCGGTTGCCAGGGCCACGGCAGGTCCCCGTCACCCCGCTCCGCCGCCCCCGGAGGCGGTGGAGGAGGCGGTGCGCCGGGCCCTCGAGGAGGACCTCGGCACGGGGGACATCACCTCCGTGGCCTGCCTCCCCGAAGGGCTGCGGGCGCGCGCCGTGCTCCTGGCCCGGGCGCCGGGCCGGGTGGCCGGGCTGGGTGTCTTCGCGCGTGTCTTCGAGGTTTGCGACCCCGACTGCTCGGTCGAGCTGGTCGTGGAGGAGGGCGCGGCCGTCCGCGCGGGCGAGCGCCTGGCGACGGTGGAGGGCGACGCCCGGGCCCTGCTCGCGGCGGAGCGCAGCGCCCTCAACTTCGTCCAGCGCCTCTCGGGCATCGCCACCCTGAGCGCGCGCAGCGTGGAGCTCTGCGCCGGGCGAGCGCGGGTGTTCGACACCCGCAAGACCACCCCCGGCCTGCGCGCCCTCGAGAAATACGCGGTGCGCTGCGGTGGCGCGGAGAACCACCGCCGCGGCCTCCACGACGAGGTCATGATCAAGGACAACCATCTCGACCTGGCTGGGCGTCCGCTCGAAGAGCTGTGCGCCGCGGTGCACCGCTCCCAGCCTGGGGTGCGCATGACCGTCGAGGCCCGCGACGAGGCCGAGGCTCT